>TARA_R110002051_G_scaffold114257_4_pt1 | contig 12407 bp, 12 predicted proteins | sample TARA_R110002051 | Tara Oceans TARA_R110002051 (sample SAMEA4397023) | marine metagenome | biome: Polar Biome; feature: [MES] marine water layer (ENVO:01000295) within the mesopelagic zone...; material: water (ENVO:00002006), including particulate matter (ENVO:01000060) such...
ATCCGGTTCGGAACGCAAAAGGGCCAGCTTGCGCCGGCCCTTTCGTCTGTCATTTCGATTCGTTTCGGGACCTATTTCTCGCCATCGGCGCCGTCGGTCTCGAATTCAAACTCGAACACCCGACGATCATTGTCAGCATCATCGCTGCGCAAAACGATGACCCGGCGGCCGGTCAGATCGACCTCGCTGGCGCTGCCATCTTCGCGATTGAGGCGGACAATCCGCCGCTCCTGGCGGCGGCCTTCACCGGTCCGGCCACCGGCCAGCCGGTCGGCTTCGAGCTGGTTGAGCCAGCTGACCAGATCATCGCCGGTCTGTTCCTCGCCATTGACCCAGATCTGCCGGCGGCCGTCATCGCTGCTTTCGACGCGAATATCCTGCTCGTCGTGCCGACCATTATCCATCGACGGGTCTTGAGACATGCTGTGGTGACGCTCGACGCGGGCCTCATTGCGCGCGACCCGAACCGCGTCGCGCTCGACGCGCACGTGGTGACGTTCGACGCGTGCCGCTTCGCGCTCACCCCGCGCGGAATCGCGCTGGACCCGAGCCTCGTCGCGGGCGGCGCGGGCTTCGTCGCGGCCGGCTCGCGCCGCTTCGCGGGCGACATGACGCATTTCGACGCTCGCGCGGCGGCTCTCATCGCGCCCTTCCAGGGCGGCCTCGCGCATCTCGCCGCGCATGGCCTCCATCGCTTGGCGGATCTCCTCGCGGGCATTCTCCATGGATGCGCGGGCGGTTTCGCGCTCGGCTTCGGTCATGGCGCCCCAATCGCGCGAATCGCTTTCGATGAGCACATCGTGATCCAGACCCTCGAGGGCGGCCTCAAGCGAGGCCATCACGTCGTGCTCCATGCCTTCGGAATCGAACTCGAACCGGAACTGATCCATATCACCAGCCATGCGCGCCGCATTCTCGGCGCGTTCGGCCATGTGCATGACGAACTGGCTGTCGAAGCGATCCCTGTCGCCGCCATTCAAAACCCGGATTTCATCGCCATCGACGATGATGGTGGTCGCGCCGTCGGCCTCGACCTCCTGTCCGTCAATGACCACGTGATTGCCGTGGATCTGGACCTCTTGGCCATTAATTGTCAGCCGGGAATCGGCCCCGCTTCCCTGCATGTGGATGGTCCGCTCGCCGTCCTCGCCGCGAATCTCGATCACGGTGCCGCCCTGGGTCCAGGTCATGGCGTGATCATTGGCGACGCGAACGCCCGGATGCCGGTTGTCGTCATCGACCGCCCAAGCTGCGGTCCCGGCCAGAGTGACGGCTGCTGTGGCGAGCAGGAAGGTCTTCATGATGTGTCCCTTTCATCGGATGTGATGCGCACAGTGGATGGCGCAGCATTACCGCGTCTTGGCTCCGAGCTGAATATTTGGAAAGTTTACGCCGGACGGCCGGTCTTGGCGAACCGGGTCGTTCCTGCGTTGAAAGAGGCGCGACGCTTGGTTGGCGCCGCGCCAAGTCACTGCAGGGGCCGCAGATCGTGACAAGAGCGGCTGACCGGCAGACTGGCGTTCCCAAACCTACAAAACTCTGGCGGCGGTGTGACGATTCCGCAATCCGACCTTCATCTTGCGCTTGCCTCGACGGCCTGCGCTTTGCATGGTGACCACGAGTTTGTTCGCTTCGGAGTTCCCCCATGACCCATCCCGACCAGGGGCCTGATCGCCGGAGCGTTTTGCGCTGGGCTGCTGCCGGGGCCGGCCTCAGCCTGCTGCCCGCATCTTACGCCTTCGGCGAGGCGATGAGCCTGGAGCAACGTGTTGGGCAGATGCTGCTGCTCGGCTTCATCGGTTCGACGGTTGATACCGGCGGCGCTGACCAGATCGCCGGGCATCTCGCCAGTGGACGGATCGGCGGCGTGCTCTTCCTGCGCCATAATGTGCGCAGCCGCGAGGGCGTTGAAGGCCTGACGGCGCGCTTTCGTGAGATTGATCCGACAGCCTGGATGGCGGTCGACCAAGAGGGCGGGCTGGTGCAGCGCCTGTCGCGTGATCTCGGCTATACCGCGATCCCGCGCGCCTTGATCGTGGCGCAAAGCGACAGTGTTGAGCAGGCCAAGGCCGTTTATAGCGAAGCAGCCGATGAATTCGTCGCCGCCGGTTTCGACCTCAACCTCGCCCCTGTCGCAGATCTCAATGACCCGGAAAACGCCGTCATCGGCGTGCATGGACGCTCCTATGGCAATGATGGCGAAACCGTCGCCGCCTATGCCGCGGCCTTTATCGAGGCCTATGACGAGGCCGGGGTCGTCTGCGCCATCAAGCATTTCCCCGGCCATGGCCATTCGCGTGGCGACAGCCATGCCGGCTTTGTCGACATCACCGACACCTGGAGCGAGGCCGAGCTCGACCCCTTCCGCCGTCTGATCAATGCCGGTGAAGCGCAGCTGATCATGGGCGGCCATCTCACCAATCGCCATCTCGATCCGACCGGCGTGCCGATCACCTTCTCGGCGCCCGTGATCGAAGACCTGCTGCGCGGCCAGATGGGCTATACCGGCGCCGTCATGACCGATGATCTCGACATGGGCGCGATCCACGAGAATTACTCCCAGCGCGAAGCCGTGCTGCGTTCGATCGAGGCCGGCAATGACATCATCATGCTCTCCAACTCCGCCGCGCCAGACCCGCAATTGCCGCAACGCGTTCTCGGCTGGGTCAGCGAAGCGATCACCGAAGGCCGCCTGACCGAAGCGCGGATCGACCAGTCGGTCGCGCGGATTGCGGCGCTAAGGGCCGTGTCTGGATAGTTGGCTGAGGGCGACGGAAGGCTGGTGTGTGCCTCGGTTTTCTGGGACGCCTCTTGCAACTATACCTTAGGCTCGCAAGCGCATCGGAATTCCAATGAGCCAAACCAAAAACAGTGCAGGCCGGAAATTGGTCGATGCCGCCGCGGTTCAAAAAAGGCCCCTGACCCGAGCGAATGAGGCAATGTCTCCACAGGTCATGTCAGAGGAAGCCTTCTCCTGTACGCATCTTCAGGATGCGGCGTATTATTCGGATGATTCGACCCTGGTCCTTCATATGGATGTTCGCGACGGTCTCAAACTTCTCGCGGAGGCGGGCGTGAGGGTGAACTGCGTGGTTACCTCACCCCCGTTTTATGGTCAGAGAGACTATGATGTCGAACGTCAAATTGGTCTTGAGTCTCATCCTTCCGCCTTCATTTCCGAACTCGCCGATGTGTTCGATGCAACCCGAAAGGTCCTTGCTGATAATGGTAGTTTGTGGGTGAATCTCGGGGATACCTATTGGAGTGGAAAAGGTGAGCATCGAAGCGGCGAGACAAAGCAATCGGCGCGAAGGTTTGGAATTCGCCCTCAAGACAAGAAGGGGGATGGAGGGTGGTGTGTTCCGAAGCAGCTCCTGTTGATTCCTCACCGTCTTGCGATTGAAATGCAAGATAGGGGCTGGCTGGTTCGGAATGACAACGTTTGGGTGAAACCCAATCCGATACCAGATCAAGTTCGCGATAGATGTTCAATGTCGCACGAGTATGTGTTTCATTTCGCGAAGGAACGTTGGTACTATTTCGACAAAAGCGCTGTCGGTCGGACCTCGGAATCAGGATCGACACTTCCACCACTTGATACTTGGGAAGTGCCCCCGGTGCGCGGGCAGGCGGGGCGCCACAAGGCACGCTTTTCCCAGGAACTGGTTCGTATCCCGATACTGACGACCACGCCTCCTCGGGGGGTTGTCTTGGATCCATTTGCGGGGAGCGGGACCTCTCTAGTCTTTGCGCGAAAGCACGGATTTCGGGCCATCGGGATCGACGCTAAGAGAGAATATTGCGATCTAATGGTTCGCCAACTCGAATCAGTGTCCGAAACTAAAATTGGGTCGAAATGATTATCGCAATTAACTGAGGAGCGGCAATCTATGTATATTTCTGACGTTGCTATCTTAACCGCGATAAAAATTCTGCGCGCAACCGTCCATCCATTCGTGGGGATAACCTTCGTGGCGTGTAAGCGCCATGGACTAGGCGTTGGTGAGGCTGAAGAGGTTAGCATCGACACGGTTACGCGAGCCCAAATGGACGAATATCACAGAATTGACCGTAGAAGTGAATATTACTTTCAACCATTCAATGGTAGTTACAAGTGGTGGTTAACTAAACGATACCCATCAACCGGTCTTCAAACAGCCAATACTCAAACGTTTAAGTCCGTGTTTATGCATGAACACGGTTCAAATGAATGGGCTTTTTCAGAAAATTATTTGGACATATTGATACATGAGCTAAATTTGAGGGGGCATTCTGCAGAAATTCCTGCTGACGCGTTGGCAATTTGGTTTTTCAAGGGCGAAAACTTAGACGGCGTGACGACGTATGATGACTTGGTGGAGTTGTTTTTCAGGAAATTTGGCATTTCTAAAGATGAAGAGTCGCGATTGTTCTCAGCAAGAATGATGGGCGATAAATTGCCTAGCGAATTGGCATTTATCGCCGAGCCGCTGGAGATGACATCTGTCCTCCACCAGCTGCCGGCAGCGCCTGATGCCGAAGCTGAAGGCGGGCGGACGATTACGTCACTAAATTTGGTGAATGCGGGACCGGCACGCGAAATGCGGTTGGACTTTGGATCACGTCTTTCTGTGGTTACGGGTGACAATGGCTTAGGCAAATCCTTTCTCTTGGACTTTACGTGGTGGGCAGCTACTGGCGGTTGGGCGGATCGCGAGGCGCTTCCACAACAGGGCGATGACAAGCTACCGTCCAAGGTGGAATACACACTGAGCACTTCGACCGGGCGGCTGTCGACATTTGCGGCAACCTTTGATCGCAAACGGTCGTCTTGGGATCGTTCCGGCGACTCAATGACCGTTGAGGCGTTGGCGGTTTTTTCTCGAGCGGACGGATCATTCGCAGTTGCGGACCCTCTCCGTGAGCAGTTCAATCTTCGCCCTGCCGTTGCAGGAAGTTTGTCCGCCGCCGATGTCTGGAATGGACGCGAGGGAGTGCTCGAGGGGCTCATTCGCGACTGGGTGCGATGGCAGACCTCAGCGGACCGGAGGTCATTCGACCAGTTCGCTTCAATATTGAAGAGGTTATCGCCGGAGGATCTGGGGACTCTCGTACCTGGGCCGGCTGTGAGATTGCCAGGGGACCCTCGCGAGATCCCAACCATTCAACATACGTATGGGACAATTCCTGTTACCCATGCGTCCTCAGGCGTCAAGCGAGTGCTGCTTCTCGCTTATCTAATCATCTGGTCCTGGCGAGAGCATGAACTCGCAGCTGAACGGCTGGGTTCACCCCCCCTCCGGAGGATGATGGTGTTGGTTGATGAGCTTGAAGCTCACCTGCATCCGAAATGGCAGCGCATTGTCTTGCCCGCATTGATGGGGGTGGGAGATTTGCTTAGTAGCGATCTTGCGCTCCAGATGATTGCGGCGACCCATTCGCCGATGATCCTCGCCTCAATGGAAGCAACATTTGATCCCTCCAGTGACGTTCTCTACCATCTTTACGGTGATGGCCCAGACGTGAAGCTTGATGAAATTCCATTCGTGAAATACGGAGATGCTTCTGGATGGCTCACGTCCCCGCTCTTTGGACTGCGCCACGCTCGGTCCCGTGAGGCGGAAGCGGCGATCGAGGCAGCCAAGGCGCTTCAGCTACAGGAAGAACCCGCATTCGAAGAAGTCTCTGAAGTCTCGGATAGGTTGCGAACGCACCTAGCGGGTGATGACAAGTTCTGGCCAAGATGGCTCTATTTTGCTGAGCGGCATGGAGTGATGATGTGATCCGCGTCGCCGCTAAGCCGGAGTACCCAGATTTTGACAGAAATGTGCGACGCCCTGGAGCGGCGTTTCTTGCCGTGTGTCCGGCGCCGACTTCTGCGGAGTTCAAGAGTAAGAACTACTGGAGTAAAGCAGCGCCAAGCCTTCATGCTGCCTACTCGGGTATCTGCGCCTACACAGCGATGTATATGCCAGAACAGGGAACGGTAGACCATTTCCTTCCGAAGGTTGACTACCCTAGCCTCGCTTACGAGTGGGCCAACTTTCGTTTGGCCAATGGACGGGTGAACAACGCCAAGGGGAATTCGCCGAACATCATAGATCCCTTTGAGGTGGAAGATACTTGGTTTCACATGGACGTTCCGGATTGCCTTTTGAGGTCAAATCCATCTCTTGAAAGGGCGCTTCGCCGTCGAATAAATATGACAATCAATTCGCTGCGCCTGAATCAAGATGACAGTTACGTTCAGGAGAGATGCAACATTCTGATGGAGTATGCGCGGGCCGACATCTCGATGGACTTTCTCCAGCGGCGCTACCCATTCTTGGCCAAGGAGCTGGTTCGACAGGATATCAACCAACTGCAGCTGCGAGATATTTTCAGGGTGTAGACTCGGCTCGTTCCGGAGGTCAGAGTGCTTGGTGCATAAGCTCAGGCCCGTCTCTCGACCGGGCCCCTTCGCCCCTTCTACGACGAGCGGCTGGATACCCAAAGTTTCTTGGTGGGTACTCTGGCGACAGCCTCCACAGGTCGTCTTGGGACGCGCTCCCTATCCCCCCTGCGCTGCGAGCATGAAGAGAATGTCCCGCGCCAATGTTCCGGCCAGTTGCGGCTCGCTGCAATTGAGGTGGACGATGACGGTGATGTCGGGCGCCAATACGCGGACGACCGTGGTGACATAGCCGTCGATATAGCCGCTATGCGTCACGAGCTTCAGACCGGATTCGTGTTGGACATACATCGGGCCGAGCGCGCGGTAGCGGCCATCGCCGCGATCGAGCTTGTCGGAGAGCATGGAGCGGCCGATATCGGCCAGTGCGCCGTCGCTGGCGAAGACGGCATCGAGGAAGGTCGCGGTATCGTCTGCGCTCGCCAGAACACCGCCATCGGCGCCATTATTGTCCTGCAGGGCGAAGGTATCGAAATTCGCGTCATCGCCGCGGCCATAGCCGTGGATGCGATCATGCGGATCGCCAGACACATTATAGCCGGTGGCCTGCAGGTGGAGCGGGGTGAAGATGATCGAGTCCATCAACGCGCCGAGCGTCTGACCGGTGACCGCTTCGGCCACCAGACCGAGTAGCTGGTAATTGCTGTTGGAGTAGGCGTAATCCGCGCCGGGCGCGAAGTCGGCAGCGCGGCCCTGGATATGACCCAGTGTCGTGTCGGGTGTGTTTCTCGCCACCGTGCTGACCTGCGCATCCCAAGCATCGTCATAATAGTCCGGCACGCCGGATGTGTGGTTGAGCAATTGGCGGATGGTGGCGAGGTTGGCATTCGCCACGCCTTCAATCCGTGCCGGTTCGACATAATCCGCCGCCGTCCGGTCCAGATCGACCTGACCGTCGAGCACCAGCCGGTGGATGACGGCGGCGGTGTAGAGCTTGCCCACGCTGGCCATGCGCAGGCGGTCATCATCCGCCATCGGTTCGCCGGTTGCCCGGTTGGCGAGGCCGCGGCTGAACACATGCCGCTCACCGCCCACTTCCACCAGCACGATGGCGCCGGCCACGCCCTCGGCGAGCGTTTCGTCGATGCGCGCCTCGATGCGGCTGTCGAGGCTGGTCTCGCTCGGGCTGGCGGGTTGGGCACTGCAGGCGCTGGCCAGGCAGGCAAGGGCGGAGATAGCGGCGATCAGGGTGTGAGAGGCGGGAAACATTGAAAACTCGCAACTTGTTTCGGATGGCTGGGCAGACTAGACGGGATTGCGTGCCGTGAATGGGCGATTTCCGCATCACCAACGGCGAATTTCGCCGATTGATCGTCGACACGATGGAGGCACGCTATGCTGGACACATTCGATCTTGCCATACTGACCGTTGTTCAAGCGGATAATCGTCTGCCGAACCGGGAAATCGCCTCCAGGGTGAGCCTGTCGGAGACGGCGGTCCGCCGTCGGCTTGAGCGACTACGATCCGAGGGGATTATCCAGGGCGATGTGGCGCTGCTGGACCGTGATGCGCTGGGCCAGACCCTGATCGTCTCGGTCGTCTTTTGTGAGGACACCGCCGAGGCCTATGCGCGCTTTCGCCAGCAAATGGTTGAGAGCAGCCGGGTGACGCAATGCTATTCGATCGCCGGCGTGGTGGACTTCATCCTGATCGTGCACGCGCCCGATTTGCGCGAGTTCGAAGCCTGGGCCCAAACGACCCTGCTCAGCGATCCGGTTGTGAGGCGCTATGAGACGTCGGTCGTTTTCACCACCCATAAATTCTCGACCGTCGTGCCGCTCGGCTGAGCGCGCACTTCCGAATCACTTGTGGGCCGAGTGCCGGTCTAGGCCCTCAGCGGCCCCATCAAGGCAAGCGTATTGCCCTCGGGATCTAGGAAGAACCAGATCGCTAGCGGGGGTGTCTGCGACGGGTCAGCGATGAGTGGCTCCGGATGGAACTCCACGTCTTTTTCGGAGAGGATGCGTTGACTGGTCCTCAGATCGTCCGTGCCGAAATAGATGGGTGCACCCGCGCCGGGCAGGAGATTGCCGGCCGGGCCAACCATGAGGCGAATACCGCCGGCATCGAAAAAACTCATGCCACCCGTCTCGAACAGCTTGGGCAGCTCGAGTATGTCTTGATAGAAGGCGGCGCAAGTTTCCGGCTTCTTGGCCGGAATGGCGATCTGGATGAGCCCCGCGACGGGGCCGGCTTCAGAAACGGTCACTCCTGACATCTCACTCTCCTTATGCCCGACCTTTCGGCCTTGGCCTGCGCCTTCGGGACACGAAACTTTGCCGACACGCTCGGCACAATCAATTAAGTTAGTTTGACGAACTAAATATTTAGAGTCAAGCTACTCCCAGGCAGGGGACGCGCAAGCGAAGAGAACGGAGTTGCGAGACCAATGACGGGCGGATCCAATAGTGCGAAGCGCGGCCGAACGACCGGGGACCGGGTACATTCTGCCGCAATCCGCTTCCTGCGGGCGGTGCGCACAGTCGATGACGGGGCGAGATTGAGCGCACCACGACTGTCCATCCTGTCAGTCCTGGCCTTCAAGGGGCCCCTGAGCTTGGGTTCCCTGGCCGAAGCCGAGCAGGTCACGCCAGCAACAATGACGCGGCATATCCAGGGCCTGGAAACAGGAGGCCTTGTGAGCCGGGCGAAGACGTCAAAGGACAACCGAGTGGTGACAATCTCGTTGTCTGGGGAGGGCCGGCGGCAGTTCGACGCGGCGCGAAATGCACGCCTCGCGGCACTGGACTCAGCGGTCGCAGCGCTTGAGCCGGAGGATATTGCCAAGCTCGACGCCGCGTCGGCTGCCCTGCTTGCGCTGGCGGAAAGACTGACGGTGAAACCAGACTAGAAAAAGGCCGCCCCCATCGGGAGCGGCCTTGTCCTTGTCATTCAGCCTGGGCTGAACGGCATGATTACATCATTCCGCCCATTCCGCCCCGCCGTCCGGTTCCCGGACGGCTCACCTTTCGATGATGGGCGGACTCATGGGCGTCAGTGATTACATCATTCCGCCCATTCCGCCCATGCCGCTCATGTCGGGCATGCCGCCACCAGCGCCTTCTTCTTTGGGCTGATCGGCAACGGCCGCTTCCGTGGTGATCAGCAGGGAGGCGACCGAAGCGGCATCCTGCAGAGCGGTACGGACGACTTTCGCCGGGTCGATCACGCCGAAGTCGAGCATGTCGCCATATTCTTCAGTCTGGGCATTGAAGCCGAAGGTGAGGGAAGGATTTTCCATCACCTTGCCGACCACGATCGAGCCTTCGACGCCGGAATTTTCGGCGATCTGGCGGATCGGGGACTGCAGGGCGCGCGAGATGATCGCGATGCCCTGGGTCTGGTCAGGATTGTCGCCCTTGAGGCCGACCAGCTTCAGGGAAGCTTTCAGCAGCGCAACGCCGCCACCGGCAACAATGCCTTCTTCAACGGCCGCACGGGTCGCATTGAGGGCGTCGTCGACGCGGTCTTTCTTCTCTTTGACTTCCATTTCAGTCGCGCCGCCGACCTTGATCACGGCAACACCGCCTGCCAGCTTGGCCAGGCGCTCTTGCAGCTTCTCACGGTCATAATCGGAGGTCGTGTCTTCGACCTGGCGACGGATCTGGGTGACCCGGGCTTCGATCGCGGCACGTTCGCCGGCACCGTCGACGATGGTGGTATCGTCCTTGGTGATGCCAACGCGCTTGGCAGTGCCGAGCATGTCGAGGGTGACGGTTTCAAGCTTGATGCCGAGGTCTTCGGAGATGACCTGGCCACCGGTCAGGATGGCAATGTCTTCCAGCATCGACTTGCGACGATCGCCGAAGCCTGGTGCCTTGACGGCAGCAATCTTCAGGCCGCCACGCAGCTTGTTGACCACGAGGGTCGCCAGCGCTTCGCCTTCGACGTCTTCCGCGATGATCAGCAGAGGACGGCCCGACTGAACGACGGTTTCCAGGATTGGCAGCATGGGCTGAAGCGATGTCAGCTTTTTCTCGTGCAGCAGGATGTAGGGCTCTTCGAGCTCGACATTCATTTTCTCTGCATTGGTGATGAAGTAAGGCGACAGGTAACCGCGGTCGAACTGCATGCCTTCAACGACGTCCAGCTCGGTGTCGAGGGATTTGGCTTCTTCAACCGTGATGACGCCTTCATTGCCGACCTTTTCCATGGCCTTGGCAATCATGTCACCGATTTCGGTGGCGCCATTGGCGGAGATCGTACCAACTTGGGCGATCTCGGCTTGACCCTTGATCGGGGTGGCAGAGGCTTTGATCTCGGCGACGACGATGGCAACAGCCTTATCGATGCCGCGTTTGAGATCCATCGGGTTCATGCCGGCGGCAACCGATTTCATGCCTTCACGAACGATGGACTGGGCCAGGACCGTGGCGGTCGTGGTGCCGTCACCGGCTTCGTCATTGGTCTTCGAAGCCACTTCGCGCAGCATTTGTGCGCCCATGTTTTCGAATTTGTCGGCGAGCTGGATTTCCTTGGCGACCGAAACGCCGTCCTTCGTGGTGCGCGGGGCACCGTAGGATTTTTCCAGAACGACATTGCGGCCTTTCGGGCCGAGGGTCACTTTGACGGCGTTAGCCAGGATATCGACACCGCGCAGCATGCGCTCACGGGCGTCTGCACCAAAAAGTACGTCTTTAGCAGCCATGGGATTAGTTCCGTTTGCTAGAGTGGGTCAGATGGGATTGGGGCGGCCGTTCAGGCGCTAACAATGCCCAGGATGTCGGATTCTTTCATGATGATCAGCTCGGTGCCGTCGAGGGTGACCTCGGTGCCGGACCATTTGCCGAACAGGATGCGATCGCCGGTTTTGACGTCGAGGGCACGGACAGAGCCGTCTTCCTTGATCGCGCCGGTGCCCACGGAGACGATTTCGCCTTCCTGGGGTTTTTCCTTGGCGGTGTCGGGGATGATGATCCCGCCTTTGGAGGTGGATTGTTCTTCGAGGCGTTTTACGAGAACGCGGTCGTGCAGAGGACGAAAGCTCATCTTGGTGTATCTCCAACAAGAGGACAGAAATCAAAAAGCAGCTCGGTCATGAGCTTGGCACTCACGACCATCGACTGCTAACAGAGGGGCAGATAAGCAGTGCGACAGGCGGCGTCAAGGGCGGTGATGTGCGCTGATCACGGGAAATTTCGTGCCGGGTTCGGGTCTGGTCATTTTGCGTTCATCGCGCGATTGATATCGCTCGTCTGCCCTGCCTGTGTTAATGAACGCCCTGATGGTCCTAGCGACCGCACAATCGAGAGGTCGAACCGATGAAGATCCGTACTGCGCTGATGACTACCCTGGCTGCACTGGCCATGACGGCCTGCACCACCACCGACCCCTATACCGGCGAAGTCCGCCCCAATTACACTGGACGCGGCGCGCTGATCGGCGCGGCCGCTGGCGCTGCGCTCGGCTATCTCACCAATACATCCGACAGCCAGGAAGGCCGGACCAATGCCCTGATCGGCGCCGGTATTGGCGGTCTCGCCGGAGCCGGGATCGGCAATTACATGGATCGCCAGGAAACCGCGATGCGCGAAGCCCTGTCCGACAGTGGCGTCGGCGTTCGCCGCCAGGGCAATGATCTGCTTTTGATCATGCCGGGCGATGTCACCTTCGACACCAATTCCTCGTCGATCAAATCGGACTTCTACCACATCCTCAACGATGCGGCCGAAGTGCTGAACCGCTATCCCGCCACCTATGTCGATGTGGTTGGTCATGCCGACTCAACCGGCGCCGATGCCTATAACCAGACCCTGTCCGAGCAGCGGGCCTCGTCGGTCGGCAGCTATCTGATTTCCCAGGGCGTGCTGCGCGACCGTTTCTACATCGCCGGCATGGGCGAGCGTTCGCCGATCGCCAGCAATGACACCTCCGACGGGCGCGCCCGCAACCGGCGCGTGGAAATCCTGATCCGTCCGCACACCGTTTCCTGATAGCGGACTCCACTGAATTGATCGAAGCGGCCCACCCTGGTGG
>TARA_R110002051_G_scaffold57104_5_pt1 | contig 12372 bp, 13 predicted proteins | sample TARA_R110002051 | Tara Oceans TARA_R110002051 (sample SAMEA4397023) | marine metagenome | biome: Polar Biome; feature: [MES] marine water layer (ENVO:01000295) within the mesopelagic zone...; material: water (ENVO:00002006), including particulate matter (ENVO:01000060) such as......
AGTATTCCTTTTCCGGTTTTAACCTAGGACGGGGGGTGCAGGCGCTGAATTGCGACAACCGGTGGATATATCGGGATTTCTCCCCGATAGACCCGCCCCCGTCTGGGGATTTCGTAGCCGCGCTTTAGCCGTTGTTTGCTCCGGTGGCAAGCCTTGTAGCCTCCGGCGGGAGTATTTTAACCAAAGCGAGGCGGTTTTTTACAAGAATACGCGTTCAATGAACCAATACGCGCCCACCAGTGCGATGCCCGCAGAGGCTGGCACCGCGACAATGCGCCGGTATGCATCCAAGTGGTCGCGAAATTGGATCGATGCAAAAGACAACAGGAAAATTGCCATCATCGGCCCCGCAAACAACCACACAGGTCCCTCGAACGCCACGATCAATGCCGCGGGGTTCAGCCAGATCAAGACACCCGCGATAACCGCGAGGATCGCGTATAGCACCTTGCCCTGAGCTGCTTCATTTGCGCCACGATCCACCCGCAACGCTTGCCAGACGGCCACAAACATCACCGCAATAATCGCCAATTGCCCAAATTCCACACCGAGGTTAAAACCGATCAGTGCAGGCACAAATGTACCTTCTGGCAGTCCGAATTCTGCCAAAACCGAGGCAAAACCAAGCCCGTGCAGTAATCCGAAACCAAACACCACAAAGGGCCGCCATGGGCTTAGGTTTTTCAAAAAGATATTCTCGACAGCAACATAGACAATCGAAGCGGCAATTAGTGGCTCGACGATATTGCTTGGCACCGACACAACACCGAGCGCCGCTGCGGCCAGTGTGATTGTATGCGCCAATGTGAACAAGGACACTTGGGTCAACAACGGGCGCAACCGTGCCGACAAAAAGAAGAGCCCCAAGACAAATAGGATATGATCTAATCCCTTGGGCACAATGTGATCAAACCCGATGGGGATATAGCGCGCAAATGTCTGCCAGCCGGTCGCCTGATCACCACCCGCAAGCGTGATCGGATCCGACATCGCGCCGGCCTCAAGATAGCCGTCGTAAGGCTCGTCCACACCCATCTGACGGATCACCAAAACCCCGAATTCAGGCGCCCAGCCCACGCGGACCTGTTGCGCGCCATCGGGCAGTGTCACGCGAAACCGCAAATCAGAGGCGCGCGTCACCTCCACATTGCCCAGCGGGCCAACGGACACACCTTCCAATACGGGCACAAGCGGCGTACCATCGGCCGTAATTGTTATCGCTGCGGCCATTTGCGGCCAGAATTCTCTGAAACGCTCTTCAAGCGTGGCAGGTTCCATTTCGCGCAACGCATCGTAACTTGCAGCCTCTGGTGCGTTTGCCGTATCCGCCACGGCAGTCATATCAATACCTGCAATAAAGCTCTCTAAATTCAACCGCACATCAAAGACCAAAGTGTTATCTTCTTGGGTCATATCCGCAATTGATGGCAAAACCTCATGGGCAGTGGCCGTGGACAGCATTGAGAGCCAAATCAGCATAGCGCTTGACAATAGCCGAACAAGCGACAGTTTGAAGGGTGTAGAAAAGGACTTTATCATGCTTAAATTTGCTCTCTTTATTGGTCTGCTCGCAGGGCCCGCCGCTGCTCACGAATTCTGGCTCGAACCCACCGCGTATCAGGTAGCGGCTGAAGGTAGACTTGAAGCCAACATTGTCAATGGACAGTTCTTCGAAGGACTAGTTTTACCATACGTGCCACAACGTTTTGCACATTTCTCGGCCTTTGCTGGCGATACATCCGGACAAGTCACAGGGCGCACCGGCGACACACCCGCATTGAACATTGATGCCTTTGATGAAGGGTTGAATGTCGTGGCCTATCAGGCCCGCAATGCCACCGTCACCTATGACGATTGGGAAATGTTTAACTCGTTTGTAGAGCATAAAGACCTCGGCGATTTGCCCGCACGGCATCTTGAACGGGACTTGCCGCTTGAGGATTTTGTTGAAGTCTACTCGCGGTATTCCAAAACACTGATTGGTGTGGGCCACGGCGAAGGTTCCGACCGCCGGCTGGGGCTCGAGACTGAAATCGTGGCGCTGACCAACCCTTATACAGATGATCTGACAGACGGAATGCGGGTGCAGTTATTTTATCTTGGTAAGGTACGCGCCGATAGCCAGATCGAGGTTTTTGATAAAACCGCCGATGGCGTCGTGACAACCAGTTTTGTGCGTACCGATGCCGATGGTATTGCCGCGGTGCCGGTCACATCGGGCAATAGCTATATGCTTGATGCGGTTGTGCTGCGTGAACCTGTGGGGCAATTGGCAAGCGATACAGGGGCGGGCTACGAATCTCTTTGGGCCAATCTCACTTTTGCGGCTCCGTGACTTGCATACCGCGTCGTGCTGCGACAAAAGCAGGTCATGACACAGCGTCCTGACATCCTCTGCATCGGCTCCGTTTTATGGGATGTGATCGGCCGCGCCGCCAACCACATGCGAATTGGGTCGGACGTGCCGGGGCGCATCACGCGGCTGCCTGGTGGTGTTGCGATGAACATCGCAATGACACTGCGTCGCTTTGGCATGACGCCCGCGCTCATCTCTGCGATCGGGCGCGATGCGGAAGGCGAAGAACTGGTTGCAGAGGCGCGGCGCATGGGCCTTGTGACCGACCACCTTTATCGCTCAGACGACCTGCCTACCGACGTCTATATGGCCATTGAAGGAGCCAACGGACTGATCGCAGCAATTGCAGACGCCCATTCGCTCGAGGCGTCGGGCGACAAAATTCTGCGCCCGTTGGCGGACGGGCGGCTTGGCTCTGTGGCCGCACCGTTCAACGGCACCGTCGCCCTTGACGGCAACCTGACCGAAGACCTGTTGCAAACCATTGCAACATCGCCGCTATTCACCAACGCCGATCTGCGCGTGGCCCCCGCCTCTCCGGGCAAAGCGGCACGGCTGTTGGCACTGATGAACCACCCGTCTGCGACTTTTTATGTGAACTTGGAGGAAGCAGGGCTTTTGTGCCAAACTACATTTTCAACCTCCGACGAAGGTGCCGCCGCCCTGCTCAAGCGCGGCGCACACCGCGTGCTGGTCACCGATGGTGGCAGTGCGGCGTCCGAGGGCACCACAGGCAATATCATCAGCCACACACCACCCGCTGTCATGGTCACACGGGTCACCGGTGCAGGTGACACATTTATGGCAGCCCACATCGCATCAGAGGCCCAAGGCATGGACCGCGCTGCCGCTCTTACCCGCGCCGCGAATGCGGCAGCAACTTACGTTTCAGGAGAAACCCCGCTATGACAATCCCAATGCAATTCAGCGTTGAAGTGGCAAACGCCCGCAGTCAAGGCAGCCCTGTTGTGGCCCTCGAAAGTACGATCATTACCCACGGGATGCCCTTTCCGCAAAACGTGCAGACTGCACGCATCGTGGAACAAGATGTGCGCGACAATGGCGCCACCCCTGCCACGATTGCCGTCATCAAGGGCGTGCTGCACATCGGCCTAGAAGCCGATATTCTTGATAGTCTGGGTCAAGCCCAAAACGTGGCGAAACTATCTCGCGCCGATATCGCCGCGTGCATTGCGACAGGCGGCACTGGGGCTACGACCGTAGCCGCCACCATGATCGCCGCCAAACTTGCAGGGATCAGTGTCTTTGCCACAGGCGGCATCGGCGGTGTGCACCGCGGGGCTGAAACCTCGTTTGATATCTCTGCAGATCTGCACGAGTTGGCCCAAACCGCCGTCACGGTTGTGGCAGCAGGCGCCAAAGCGATCCTTGATCTTGATAAAACCTACGAAGTGCTCGAAACGCTCGGTGTGCCGGTCATCGCTTATGGCCAAGACACCCTGCCCGCCTTTTGGTCGTCTAGCTCTGCACTGGCGGCACCTTTGCGCATGGATACTGCTGACGACATCGCTCGCGCTCAAATCATGCGCGGCGCGATGGGGCTTTCGGGGGGGCAATTGATTTGCAACCCGATCCCCACCGAGGCCGAAATTCCTGCGAAAGTTCTCGCCCCTGCCATCGCCCAAGCTCTGGCCGAGGCTGACGCACAAAACATCTCTGCAAAAGCGGTGACACCTTTCCTGCTAGGGCGGATTTTCGAACTGACAGATGGGCAGTCCCTGACGGCAAACATAGCACTGGTGCGTAATAATGCGCGTTTAGCGGCAAAAATTGCGGCTCAAATGATCAAACAGACGGCCACAGCGCAGTAAAGCTTGTAGGGTCCACAGCGGGACCTTAGATAAGAGCAAACTTCAAGGTGCATGGCTTATGAAACTCGATCCCTCACATGATGACACAAAACCGGCGCGCCGCGGTCTGATTGCGCGTGCGCGCGGCAATTTCCTTGCGGGTCTGATTATCGTGGCCCCGATTGCGCTGACTCTATGGCTGATCTGGACCGTTGTGGGCTGGGTCGACGGGTGGGTTTGGCCATTTGTGCCGGTCAATTACCAGCCCGAGCAACTGATTAACCGTTATTTCCGTGCTGAAGGTGCCGATTACATAAACGTCAATGTGCGTGGCATCGGGGTCTTTATATTCTTGTTCTTCACGGTGTTTGTCGGCTGGATTGGCAAAGGTATCATCGGGAGGTCGTTTTTACGTTGGGGCGAAAGCCTGGTGGAACGAATGCCCGTCGTGCGCTCCATCTACAACGGCGTCAAACAAATCGCTGAAACGGTGTTTTCCCAACGCGATACGTCCTTTGATACGGCCTGCTTGATCGAGTACCCGCGCAAAGGGATTTGGGCGATTGCATTCGTCTCCACAAACGCGAAAGGCGAGGTACGCACAAAATTGTCGGATGGGGACGAAATCGCCACCGTCTTTCTGCCTACAACGCCCAACCCGACTTCGGGATTCCTGCTGTTTTTGCCGCGCGCGGATATCACGGAGCTTGATATGTCAGTAGAAGACGCCGCCAAACTGGTGATCTCGGCTGGTCTGGTCTACCCTAATAGCAAAGATCCAACAAAGCCAGACGATCCCATCACGTGATCGGACCAGCACTCACAGGCTTCGCGACAGGGTTCTCGCTTATTCTGGCTATTGGGGCGCAAAATGCCTTTGTGTTGCGCCAAGGACTGGCGCGCCAACATGTGTTCTGGCTATGCCTGCTATGCGCGGCCTCTGATGCGTTGTTAATTGCGGCGGGTGTTCTGGGTTTCGGTGTCATCGTGCAAGCGGCCCCGATGTTGCCAACAATCATGGCTTGGGGCGGGGCGGCATTTTTGTTTGTCTACGGGGCGATGCGGCTTCGGGCGGCTTACATCGGGAGGTATGATACCCATATAACAGGTAAATCAGCGGGGCTCTGGGCGACCCTTGCCGCGGCTGCGGCATTCACATGGCTCAACCCTCACGTATATCTCGACACGTTGGGGTTGATCGGCGCGATATCTACCCAATACGAGATGAAGATCGACCGCTATGCCTTTGGTATCGGAGCTATTATTTCGTCTTTTGTCTTCTTCTTCGGGCTGGGTTACGGCGCGCGGTTCTTGGCGCCCGTGATGCGCTCTGCGCGGGCTTGGCGGATATTTGACCTGCTTATCGGCTTGGTCATGTGGGGGCTTGCGCTCAAACTGCTTAGTTAAACATCGCCGTTAAATCCACAGTCGACCGCTTATTCAAATCCGCTTTATGCGCGGTCAGAAACTGATCCGCCGCAGTGCGCCCAGCCACTTTCAGGCGCTGCAGCATCATCGGAATTGCAACCGTCTTTGTCGCGACATTGAGGGTATTCATCAGGGCGTCATCCGCCACCATATGCACCAGGACATTCTTCATTGTGCCACTGGGCAGCTTGCCTTGGATCAGCAAGCGTTTGACAAAATCGATGGCGCGCAATTCGCGCAATAACGAACTGTTGAAACTAATCTCGTTGATCCGGTTTTGAATTGATTGCGTTTCCGTAGGAAGTTCTTGGCGGTATAGCGGATTGATGTTCACGATCAGTATATCATCCGGCAAATGCGGCATAAACAGCGGGAATAACGCTGGATTCCCAGTATACCCGCCATCCCAAAACGCTTCGGTCTGACCGGTTCTGGGGTCGAATATCTCGACGGCCTGAAACAATGTCGGCAAACAGGCACTGGCCATAATCGCCTTGGGGGTGATCTCGTCGCCAGCAAAGACACGGATTTTGCCCGACCTGACATTGGTGGCACAAATATATATCTCTGGACCCGGCGCACCACAAACACTGGCAAAATCTAATTGGCTCAAAATGCCTTCCAACGGGTTTTGCAACATCGGCCCGTAAACATAGGGCGACATCAGGCGTTGCATCATATCCATGGCCGCAAAGGCAGGGGATTTCTCCAACGCGTCAGCAAAAACCTGATTTGACGGCGACCACATATTTAACCATTGGGTAAAGCCATCTTGCGGCACTGCCCCGATCTTGCCCCAAACCCACGCCAGCGCTTCGCGTGCGCCGCCGCGGCCATCTTTGACCATCCCAGCCTTAAGCGCTGCGGCATTCAACGCCCCCGCAGAGGTGCCCGAAATCGCCGAAATATGAATATCTTCGTCTTCAAGGATGCGGTCAAGCACCCCCCAAGTGAACGCACCGTGCGCGCCGCCGCCTTGCAGCGCGAGGTTGATTTTGATCATAATGCGGTCCAGCCGCCATCGACGCTGATTGTGGTGCCAGTAATTTGTGCCGCCGCATCCGAGCACAAGAAATTCACCGTGCCGCCCAATTGCTCGATCGTGGCGAATTCCTTGGATGGCTGACGGGCCAGCAAGACCTCTTTGATCACCGTTTCGCGGTCCATGCCATATTCTTTCATTGTCTCGGGGATCTGGGCTTCGACCAAGGGCGTCAAAACATAGCCGGGGCAAACCGCGTTGCAGGTGATCGGCTCTTGCGCGGTCTCCAGTGCGGTCACTTTTGTCAGCCCGACCATGCCGTGCTTGGCTGCGACATAGGCGGATTTGTAAGGCGACGCGGTTAAACCATGCGCCGATGCAATATTGACCACCCGTCCCCACCCGGCCTTGCGCATCATCGGCAAAGCGGCGGCAGTAGTGTGAAACGCACTGCTCATGTTGATGGCAATGATCGCATCCCACTTTTCGGTCGGAAATTCGTGAATCGGGGCGACAAACTGGATGCCCGCATTGTTGACCAAAATATCGCAGCGACCCGCGTCTGTGACAAAGCGGCGGCAATCAGCGGATTTGGACATATCAGCCGCAATATAGCGGGCTGTGATGTCGAATTCTTCGGCGATGCTTGCGGCCAAGTCATGATCTTCGGCACGGTCCGTAAAGGAATTCAAAACCACATTCGCACCAGCACGGGCCAACTCGCGGGCAATCCCCAACCCAATGCCTGAATTCGATCCTGTAATCAGGGCTGTTTTTCCGGCGAATGACATCTGCTTGATCTCCAACTGATAAGGGTAAGCCGCTAATATAGATGCTGCACCTGCAAACAACAGGCCGATTCTTTCTCAATTAGGCGTTGCTCGCGATAAGGTGAAAACCGCCATAAAAAGCCCAAAAAAAACGCCCGCACAAGGCGGGCGTAAAGTTATTGAGGCAGGTTTCATACAGGCAAGAAACCTATCGAGCAGTAAGGTCTTTATAAGCATATCCGCGCCCACGGCCAAGCTAAAAGTTTGAAAAGTCTCACAACCCTCTTTAGGCTCACGATTAACGTTTACAGGGATTACAGGGATTGTTGCCAAAATGAAGCCAGAGTTTTTCGCGCCATTGCGCCGTTGCTGCGCCATCGGGGCGCTATTTTTCGCCGCAAATGTTGCCACCGCCGAATCTACCTATGGCATAGCTATGTATGGAGAACCGGCTCTACCACCAGATTTCGTGTCTCTACCCTATGCCAACCCCGACGCACCCTTGGGCGGCAAAATCGTGACCGCCAACGTAGGCACCTTCGATAGCCTTAATCCCTACATCCAAAAAGGCTCGGTTAACTGGCAGTTAAGGTATCTTACAGGTGACAGTTTAATGGGGCGTTCACTCGACGAGCCATTTACGCTTTACGGCGTTATTGCCGAATCGATCGAAACCGGACCGAATCGGGAGTGGGTTGAATTTACCCTGCGCGAGGGGGCCGCGTTCAACGACGGCAGCCCTATTACCGTCGAAGATGTGATCTGGTCTTACGAGACATTGGGCACCATCGGCCATGGCCGCTACCGCGGGTTCTGGGACAAGGTCGAAACCCTCGAGGCCACAGGCCCGCGCTCCGTGCGGTTTACCTTCAATGAGACCGACAAAGAACTGGCGCTTTTGGCTGGAATGCGCCCGATTTTGAAAAAAGCCCAATGGGACGGCGTAGACTTTGCCGAAAGCGGCCTAGATGTGATCCCCATTGTGTCAGGCGAATACAAGATAACAGATTTTGAAGCGGGCCGCTTTATCTTGTTTGAACGCGATCCGAATTACTGGGCCGCCGACATCCCGTTTAAACGCGGCACTGGCAATCTGGATGAAATTCGGCTCGAATTCTTCGGCGATGAAACCGCCGCCTTCGAGGCCTTTAAGGTCGGCGACGTTAACTCGCAGCGCGAATTCAACGTGGCAAAATGGGACAGCCAATACGACTTCCCGCTCATCACCAGCGGCGAGGTCGTGAAATCCATTCTGCCCCATGAACGGCCCTCGGGCATGACCGGTTTTGTGATGAACAGCCGCAAAGACGTATTCGCAGACTGGCGGGTGCGCGACGCGATGCTGCAAGCATTCAACTTTGAATTCATCAACGAGGCCATGACCGGCAGCCAACAGCCGCGCATCACATCCTATTGGTCCAACTCGCCCTTGGGCATGGATAACGGTGCCGCCACGGGGCGCGTGGCCGAGTTCCTCGCGCCTTACACTGATACGCTGACACCAGGCACATTAGAGGGTTACACCCTGCCTGTATCGGACGGATCAGAACGCAATCGCGCCGGTATCGGGGCTGCCTTGACCCAGTTAGAGACCGCGGGCTGGACCGTGCAGGATGGCGTGCTGAAAAACGCAAATGGCACACCCTTCACCTTCGAGATCCTGCTGGAAAACGGGAGTTCGGAAAACGCCGCCATCATTGACATGTATGTGCAAGCATTGGGGCGGATCGGGATTACACCCTCGGTATCTTCGGTCGATGGAGCCCAGTATAAAGAACGCAGTGACGCCTACGATTTCGACATGACCTACTACCGGCGCGGGTTGTCGCTTTCTCCGGGCAATGAACAGTTCGCCTATTACGGGTCAGAGCGCGCAGATGAGGCCGGAGGGCGCAATCTGATGGGTGTCAAATCGGCCGCCGCGGATGCGATGATTGGCAGGCTCCTGACCTCCGAGAGCCAAACCGACTTTGTCGCTGCCGTCAAAGCGCTTGACCGTGTGCTGACCGCAGGACGCTATGTGATCCCGATCTACCAGTGGAACATTAGCCGTATTGCCCATTCAAAAAACCTGCGCTATCCGGAAAGCCTGCCTATTTTTGGTGATTGGCCCGGTTGGCAACCCGACGTTTGGTGGTATGAAGAGTAAATGGGTTGGGGCCGGCGCACGCGGGCCCCACTTTTTTGACGGGATACCATATGTACAAACTTATCGCCGTAGCGCTACTTTTGACCGAGCTGCAGGGCTGCACTGTCGCGCGCGCCACGGGGAATGTGGTCGTGGGGGCTGGGCAATTGGCGCTTGGGGCGGTTGATGTTGTTTTGTAATAAACCTGTTACATTACTGCGTTAAGCGGCACGAAACGAACCATTGGAAATGATCATGAATATACTCGTTCTGTGCACCGGCAATTCCGCGCGCTCGATTTTACTGGAAAGCATCCTGACGCAGCGCTCTGGGGCGCGCATTACCGGCTATTCTGCAGGGTCCAAGCCGGCGGGAAAGGTGCATCCGCAGTCGCTGCGCCTTTTGGCGCAAAACGGCTACCTGACCGATGCTCTTACCTCCAAAAGCTGGGACATCTTTAGCACCCCTGATGCGCCTGCGATGGACGCAGTCATTACGGTTTGTGGCTCTGCTGCCGCTGAACAATGCCCCTTTTGGCCCGGCGCCCCAATCCAAGTGCATTGGGGCGTCGAAGACCCCGCCGCTGCCAGTCAACCGGACTGGAACGCAGCGTTTCAAACCGCCTATGACATTCTATTGCGGCGCGCCGAGCACCTGTTTGCACTCCCTGTTGAAACACTTGACCGCGCATCCCTGACCAAGGAGCTGACCCGCATTGGCACCCTCTAACGCCACCCGCCTGTTTGCCGAAGGGCTCGGCACCGCCTTCCTGCTGATGGCCGTTGTGGGCTCGGGGATCATGGGCGAGGCCCTTGCCGACGGGAATACCGCCGTGGCCCTTTTGGCCAATGCCATCGCCACGGGCTGCATCCTATATGTGATCATCACCACGCTCGGGCCGGTCTCGGGGGCACATTTCAATCCGGTCGTCACGCTGGCTTTTGCTTGGCGCGGTGAACATCGTTGGGGCATGGTCGCGCCCTATATTAGCGCGCAAATACTAGGTGGCATCCTTGGGGTTTGGGCCGCACATCTGATGTTTGATCTCCCAATCCTGCAAGCCGCGACGACCTTGCGCACGGGGACCAATCAATGGGCCTCGGAACTCGTCGCGACCTTTGGGCTGCTGTTTGTGATATTCGGAGGCCTGCGCCATAAGGCCGACGCAGTGCCGCCATTAGTGGCACTCTATATCACGGGGGCCTATTGGTTCACGTCCTCAACCAGTTTTGCCAACCCTGCCGTGACCATTGCGCGTGGGCTGTCGGATACTTTCGCAGGTATTGCGCCGACCAACATCACCATGTTCATTGTGATGCAGATACTGGGTCTGTTGCTCGGGCATTTTGTGCTCAAGCGCCTGTTTCATTCAGACCAGTGACGTGACCCACAAAACTGTCGCATCCTCTGCGCTGGTCGAAACCACATTGTGCCCCATCGAGGCGTCGTAATATGCACTATCGCCACGCTTAAGCAGCACAGGCGCGTAGAATTTGGTAAACAGTTGCACAGTGCCCGTCAGCACAAATAGGAACTCTTCGCCGTCGTGTCTGATCCAGCCTTCAAAATCGTCCATCTGACGGGCACGAATGCGCGCACGATACGGCAACATCTTCTTGCTGGTCAGTGCCTCGGCCAAAATCGTGTGCTCGTAGGTGGTCGTGATCTGCGGGGTCCCCTCGCCCGCCTTTGTGATCGCGCGGCGGCCATTGACCTGCCCGCGCGACGGCGGGGTAAACAATTGCGGCACCGATATTTCCAGCCCGATCGCCAGCTTCTTCAACGCCTCGTAAGTCGGCGACATCTGCCCGTTCTCGATCTTGGACAACGTTGATCTTGCAAGCCCCGCCTGCTTGGCAGCTCGCTCTAGCGTCCACGCACGGGACTTGCGCAATTCGCGCACCCGCACGCCCAGGTCCAATGGCTGTGCTGTGGTGTTTGTGCCATCTTCATGCGCAATGCGGATCAAGCTTTTGGGATCAATATCAGACATGACAATTCTCATACGAGGTGGCAAGGGGCCTTGCAAGCACCCCGACGCAGGCGTAGCGATAGCCTATGCAATCACTCGTGTTCGAAAATGGGCTAGGGCCCGCACCCGCGTCATTCAATATGGCGGGTCATGTGCTGCGGTATGCCGATCAAACCCCCGCTAAGGCAGCACTTGAAATCTTGCGCCCTGATGGTGTGCAGATTTGGACATATGGTCAATTGGCGGCGGCCGTGCGCGGCACCGCGACTGGTTTGTTGCGCCTCGGGTTAAAGTCGGGTGATCGGGTGATTTTACGGCTTGGCAATAGCGCGGAATTCCCGATCACCTATCTTGGGTGTATAGCTGTGGGGCTGATCCCTGTGCCGCTCTCGGCACAACTGGCACCACCCGAAGTAAGCAAAATCAGCGCCAATATCCGGCCCGCCTGCACGGTTCAATCAGATGACATCGCGCCGGCCACGGGGCAAACCTTATCTGCGGATAAGCTGGCTGCGTTCCACGACCTGCCTGCTGCCGATTTCCAGATGGGTGATCCGGACAGGCCCGCCTATATTATCCACACATCTGGTACGTCAGGTCAGGCGCGCGCGGTGGTTCATGCACACCGTGCGGTGTGGGCGCGGCAAATGATGTGGGATGGCTGGTATGGGCTACGGTCTGACGACAGGCTTTTGCACGCGGGTGCGTTCAACTGGACATATACGCTGGGCACGGGGTTGATGGATCCTTGGGCAATTGGTGCCACCGCCGTGATCCCGTCAGAGGACTGCGACGTAGCCACCCTGCCCGCCCTTTTGGCACAAAGCAAAGCCAGCATTTTTGCTGCCGCCCCGGGCGTTTACCGGCGTCTGTTACGCGCGGAAATACCTGCCATGCCCCATCTGCGACACGGGCTATCGGCGGG
>TARA_R110002051_G_scaffold30690_2_pt1 | contig 12368 bp, 4 predicted proteins | sample TARA_R110002051 | Tara Oceans TARA_R110002051 (sample SAMEA4397023) | marine metagenome | biome: Polar Biome; feature: [MES] marine water layer (ENVO:01000295) within the mesopelagic zone...; material: water (ENVO:00002006), including particulate matter (ENVO:01000060) such as......
GACATTGATGGGAGTGGAACTGATGCTAGTTTTGATATTAATGGGACTACTGGAGTAGTGACTTGGTATAATACAAAAAAATTTAATAGTTATGGTGTAATAGGAAGTCTATCAAATTCTGCTACTAATAGTTGGCAGACTTTTGAAGTTCAATTTAAAATACCTTTAAAGTCTCCAAATAATGCTGGTGGGACTTCAATAAGTGACCCTACTGATTTTCAAGTTTGGTTATATACAAGTAGGCAGGCAAATCAAGTTGAATATTTTGATGCAGTACAATTATTTGAGCATGATAACTTCGATAAGAGTGTTAGTGCTGAGGAAAAAGGTTTATATGTAACTGGAGAAAGGCTTGGATTCTATAATGGTTCAGGTGGTCTTTATGGATGGTCATCTTTAATTAAGAATGATGGGAGTTTCTTTTTTGGTTCTCCATATGAACAAGCCAATTTACTTTCCCCTAGCTCTGGGGGACCTTATATAAGGTTTAGTGGAGACACATTAGAAGTCAATGCGAAAATGGTTGCTGGTGAAATTGTATCCGAGAATCTTACTGCTACTACAGGTACTTATATTAACTTAGCCGATGGTAGTATGACTACTAAGGGTACTGATACAGATAGTGGGTTCGTTCTTGACTCGGCTGGTAACCTAGAGCTAAATGGTGCTACACTTGATGGTGGAACAATTACTGGGCAATTAATGGTAACTAATTACGCAGAAGGAGATGTTGATTTCGTAACAACAGCATCAAGTATAGGTAGTACTGCCTATCAACAAGTAACTGTAAATGGAGTAAGAAGGTTGTTATGTAATAGAGTCTGTGATAGTGCCGAATTGAGTTTCAGCACATCATCCTATTCTAACCAAAGTAAAAATCTTGAGATTTGGCGATATGATGACCAGCAGGAAACTAATGGTGATGCCTCCCCTTATATAAGTGCTTTAAATAGAGTTGCTGGTCCAGAAGCTTCAACAAAACTTCTAGGGATGGCTCCAGGATTTCCATTTATGAATTTCCAGTTTTTTACAAAAGAAGGAGATGCTGAGAATAAAGAAATGTGGAAAATGAAGTTCGTATTGGAATATACAACATATTTTCTAATATTTAGATTAGGTGCTAGAATAGATAAAGTTGGTGATGATGGTGGAGAAGTTGTTTTTGGTATGCACACTTGCACTGAGACTCAATATAATGCTGCTTCAGGTACAGGCAACCCAGCCCACTCTCCCTGGCAGACAGGTGGCTCTACCCAATATAATCTTTTATATCACTCAGGTGGAGTCAATGCTGATGAAGATGATTATTCAGATATGCAAATGGAGCAGATAGATATTGGTAATTTTACAATAACATCTGTTGCGGAAGTGAGGCATTTACAGGATGGAACAACTAATATTATAAATGCTGGTGTTGACTTTTATCTTAGTGGAGGTGGCGTAGCTGGAATAAATGAAGGAACAATGAAAATAGAATGTAATAGGGAAAGTGGTGGTTCTCATTTAATAGATGCTAATATTTATTTTCCAGCTGGTATGTTTAGGGTTTATAACTGATGTTTAAATATTACAAACATGATGGTGCAAAGATTGTTGAACAAGTTCAGGAATCAGAATATGATAGCTCAACTTGTATTAGAGTACATCAAGACCATGATTTAGACCAACAGCTTATTTCTGATGGAAATTATATTGTTTATCAAAGAGAAGATTCCAATTCTATGGGAGTTGGACTTTCAAGTAAATATTTTTCAAAACTGCATTTGAATAACACAGATTGGAAAGTTACAAGACATAGGGATCAATTAGCATCTGGTGTTGCAACTTCACTAACAGATGAAGAGTACCAGACACTACTTACTAGTCGTCAATCTTGGAGGGAAAAGGCAAGTGAATAATATTGTTTTAAATCTTGAGGATTTGTATATTAGACTGTATTTCTACAGAAGAAAAGAAGGAGTAACTATATGGGCGGATTGAATAGTGCATTTTCACTTAGTGCCTCTACTACAGCTAGGTCGCATGAACAAATAGATAAGGCTATGAAAGATACAGGAAGCCAACAAATAAAGATTGGTGAATTTAAGCTTACAAAACAACAAGAATTTCAAAAAGCTGCGAAAGCAGCATCTGAAGGCGTGTCAAAGAAAAGTAAGTGGGCTGGGTATCTGGGGACAGGTATAGTTATGGGACTAGGCATGACAAACCCCTTGACTGCTGGATTAGTAGTTGGCAGCATGACAGCTGGTGGCGGTATGCTTGGAAAGAAAACTGGTAAGAGTGGAGATGCTTATAAACAATTAGAAAATAGTAAATGGTTTCAGGGTGATAGAGATGATGTATTAAAAAATATTGATAAATCTTTGGTTACAGCTACAGTTACAAATGCTGTACTCGCAGGTGCTTCAGCTCATGGGGCAGGTAAAGCTGCTACTGCTACTAAGGAGGTTGCAACAGAAGGTGTGAAAGACCAACTAGGAAATCATGTAATGGATGAAGTGCTAGTAGAAGGTACTAAAGGAGGGTCTAAGGCTCTTAAGCAGAAAGGCTTAGAAACTATAACAACGAGTTCTGGTGAGGAGATTACAAAAGCTGCTGTACCAGACATGGCTAATATAGGTACCCCAGCAAATATGTTTGGGAAGTTAAAAAAAGCTGGAGGTGAAGCAGGGGAGTTTCTTACTACCAAGCCAGATGCTGGAGCCTATAAACAACTTAGTCTAAAAGATTTCGTTACAATGGATGGTGCAAAAAGAGGTCAGTTTGGAAAAGACTTTGTTGGAAATCTAAAAGCAAGTGCTGGACAATTTATCCCTGGGGATGATAAAGTTATGTCTATGCTTAAGGGTGGCGGTACTTTAAATGACTGGATGAATGAGGAAGAAGCATGAAAATTAATACAAAAGCAGTTTTTCAATGGGATGGAGATAAGTATATAGAAGTCTATAATGAAGGCTTTGAATATAATGGCGAATTATCACTTGCTATAGGTGGTCAAGATGACCTCTATGGAAGGAATGGGTGGCGTGGGGAAGCAAATACTGGTACTACTGGTACTACAGGAACTGTAGGCAATGGATCTTCACTAGCCGAACAATTTGGAGTAGACATAGGTGACTACACAGATGATAAAGATTTATTTACAGAAATTTCTGATGATTTAAAAAAGGGTGCTAAAAAAGGGACTTATGACTCTTTTTTTGAAATGCAACAAGGACAAGCTGAGAATCAATTCTTAGCAGATACCGCATCTCTAGGCTCAACTAAGTCTGGAGAAGCAATAGGGTTCGCTGGAAGTACTTCTCAAAGTATGCAGATGGACCAGAGAAGAGAGAAGTTTGGTGCTGCTTCAGTTGCATCAGAGGAAGCGGTTCAGAATAAAATGTCAGAATCAAAATCTGTTATGGCATCTATTGAAAAAGGGAATAGACAGACAATGTTGTCATTAAAAGGCATGGAAGATGCTAATAAGAAGGATAAGGGTTTTTGGAAAACTGAAGAAAAAGATTACTATGGTTTCAAGAAAGGAACTGGCTGGGTTTGTAGAAGGCTTAAACAAGAGGGTGTGGTGACACTAAAAGAGTCTTTAAAGATGACTAGATTTTTTATTAAGTTTCTATTTGCTCATCCTGCTCTTGCTGAATTATATGTTAATAATGCACCAAAATTAATTAAAAAAGCTGATGAAGATGGATTTGATTGGGGCGACGAGTCTTTAAAGTATTATTTTATTACTAATGTTCTAAATCTAGCCGACAGCGGTAAATGGGAGTTGGCTTATAGGGAGTATCTTGATGCCTACATGGAGTTATGTGATAAGATTGGTATAGACCTTAACTATAATAAAAAACTATGGAATATGGGCATATTTGGTAGTATAAAATATTGGATTAGAATGTTCAGAAATAGGTATTTTATAAGCTCTTTTGGTGAAATGGCTTATGTAAGCTATAGAATGAGGAGAGCATAATGGGTTATAAGACTCCAGATCAATTAACAGATGTTGCAGGCGGTGTTGGTGAAGGCATTATGAAAGGACTTGCTATCTTTCAGGGATTTAATTCTATAATGGATGGGTTTCAGAATAGAAGAGATAAGGAAGTAAAAAGAAATAAAGATATTGTAGATGTTACTGTTTCCACTATAGACACAGTTGGAAATGCGATGTCAAAAGCTGTGGAATCTGGTGACACAAGACTTGCTGCGGAATATAATAAGCAACTTTTAGATATGGGTGATAAAATCAAGGGTCCTTCTGCTGTTAACCAAAAGGTAAGGACTGTTTATAAAACATGGCATACACTCGGTCAAGATATATCAAATGATATTAAAATAATGGATGAATGGGATTCCTATGTGCAAGGTGCTGAATCTACTGGCGGTGATATGAGTTATGATTTCTTTGCTAAAGAGACTACTAAAGCAGGTCTTGATAGAGTTATCCAGAAATCAAGAGAAGACCTTAGGGGATGGAGAAAAACGCTAACTAATAATAATATTTCAAGTCTAGCAAACCATGATGACTGGATTGTTAGGAATGAAGCTATGCTAGATAGACTTATACAAATAGCTGGTGTTGATGGTACTCTTCCAACTAATGCTAGTGCTGATGAGAGAAGAATGTTTATAGCATCTAAAACTGGTGAGGGATATAAGACTACATTAGAAACATATAATGATTTAGAAAAGTCTACTAATGCTGATAAAGATTATATAATTGTAAATAATGCAACTATAGCAGGGTTAGAATCAGATGTCTATAGCCTTATGAATGAACAAGGTCCTGACGCAGACCAAGCATTTATTCAACAACAAGTAGACCACAAAAATACTATGATAAAGCAGCTTGGTGATACAAATTTCAACTTAGAAAGTCAAGTAAGAGAATCAACAGCAAAACTCAATGACAAAGCCTATGATTGGGCAGGGAAGGGAGAGAAAGGATATAATTTTGAGACAGAAAATTATGATGATTTACAAGATGCTGAGAAAAAAGAATATAATAGTAAAGTATCTCAAATTAAAGCTTTGAAGGAAGAAGGGGAAGATGCTGGATGGAAAGAACCAAAAGGCGGTCTTAAATTTGAGGCAAATGGGAGTATGACAGACGAAGATGGTAAGTTATATAAGCCTTATGAGGTTATTGATGAATTTGAAAGGGCTACTCAAAATAAGGTAGATTTTAAAAAGGGATTGGCTACGACAGAAAAACAAACACAAGACAAAGCAGATATTGATGCACTAGGGGCAGAAAGCTTTGGTCAACTAAGAGATGCGAGTCTTCCAACAAATGTTGCCGACTATGATTTAACTGAAAAAGAATTTAATGAAAATGTCACAAAATTGAATGATGCCCATAAAGTAATGGATTACCATACAGTAATTAAAGAAGAGTATGAAAAAGGTCTTAAAGAGACAGAAAATATTAATCTTGCTATAAGAGATATTCAAGAATTGCGACAAGGGAAATTAAAGAATAAAGAAATTAAAAAACATGATGATGAATGGAAAGCTACTGATGATAGATTATCAAAGCTTCAGAAACAAAAACGAGAGCTTAAAATACAGGCTGGAACATTAAAGAGCAAGTGGCTGACATTTTTTAAATATTCTCGTTATAGTGGAGAATCTCTGGAGAAATACAAATCTTTTCATGATGCTAAATTACGCCATGACTTTTCTCAAAAAGAACTAGATAAGTTAGAATTAAAAATTAGTAGTTTCAAGAGCAGTATTGAAACTCACAGAAAAACTTTAAAAGATAACATTATTCAACCCTAGTACATAGGAGGGCAAATGCCTATACCACAAGCTCCAAGATGGGAAGACCCACAGGAGATTAAAAGTTTAATTTCTAAGTATCGCCAAAGAACAGGCGATGCAACAAGTTCTGATTATGATATTGCTAGAAAAGTAGAAAGGTCAAGTTCTAAATTTCAGGGATTATCAAAGTCAGCAACTGCTGATGAATTTTATAAAGAACATCTCAAAATCAACAAACCAGCATATCATGACCTAATATATGGTGAAGGTAAGCGAAATCCAAGATGGGACCTAGAGCAACCAGTAGCACCAAAGAAAGATAGTAATTGGGCAGGTCAAATTATGGGTTTAGGGGGGACAGTAAATGCTCTACCTGATTGGCTAGGTAATGCTATAAAACAAGGTGCTAATGAATCTATCACAGGTATAGCAGTAGCTATTGCAGATGGAGATACTCCATTTGATATTGATGAAGATTATGACCCGAATATGGTAGAGTCTGCTCTTGGGTTTGGTACTGGATTATTATATGACTCTTGGTTCTTTCTTGCAACAAAGGGCTTGGGTCTTGGTCCAGCATTGGCTGGTGCAACCGCTAGGAAAGCAGCAGGTAAAATGGTTGCTAAACAATTATTTGCACAGAGGGTAGGCTCAAAAGAACTTGCTACTCAACTTGGCATTCAGGGACTTGGCAAGGGAGTACCTAAGGCTAAGTGGGTTAAGGATGCTGTTAAAGGGGCAAATGATGTCCCATCTGCTGTTAAAGCTTTGGAGAAGGCAGCTAGTGCAAGAAAGATAACATTGAATAAGGAAATTCTTGAATCAACAGTTGAAGAATCTTTGAAAGAAGCAAAGAGAGTACTCCCAGACCTTCTTGCTAACCCTGAATTTCTAGCTAAGGGCTTAACTAAGTTCGCAGGAGAATCTCTTGGAAAGGCAGCAAGTATAGATGCTCCTAGTTTAGCTAGAATGTTTAACCATTTCGGCACAAGAGGTGCAATAGGACTAGGGCTTTATGAAACAACTGCTGAGACTGGTAGACAGTGGAGACAGTCTGTAATGAACAGGGTTAATCCTGAGACTGGAGAGCCTTATACATATGGTGAGGCAACAAATATTATAGACAGACTTAAAGAAGTAGACAATGAAGATTTTAATCCAGATATAGTTTGGGACTTAGAAGCTATTGGGTGGAGAGCATTACATGGAGCAGCTGGTGGTTATATGGCAGCTGGTGTTGGCGGTATCATGCAGGCAGGTAAGGTAGGTGCTTTTAAAGGTAAAGGTGGGATAGGAGATAAAGTAGAGAAACAGATAGGCGACTGGACATATGGCAAGGCTATGGAGTTGAATCTTGAGGCTGGTGGATTTACAGGTACAAGTGCTATGCTTAACTTTATGGAAACAGGTTCTATTGATGGCGGTACAGACGAAGGCTTAAGTGGAATGTTCGTACATAACTTGGTGACTGTTGGTGTTCTTAAAGGAATGAAATGGATGGAGAAACCTGTATTCGACAAGGCAGGAGAAGCAGTTGAATATGGTGTTAGAAAATATACTGGAAGAAAAATTAAGCAAATAAAAAAAATGATTGCCAAACTTGAAGGGGCTACTGATGAAGGAACTAAAAAAATAGTAAAACAATTAAAAGCCGAAATAAAAGAACTTGATTCTGAGGCTAATATAAAGATTGATGGATTTAAAGAAAGAATAACAAAGATTAATAATATTCTAAAAGGCAAGGGATTAAGCGTAAATAAAAAAGGAAAGCTTGTTGTTTCAGGTAAGGGTACAAAAAAACAATATAAAGGGGAAGATGGTTCATTTAAAGTCTCTAATTTGACTGCTAAGGATGCTAAAGAGTTAATATCAATAGTTAGAGAATTAAAGGAATATAAAGATAAGATTATAAATGAGGGCGACCTTCCAGCTAATGAAATAAAGAATATTTTTGGTGAAGGAAAGGAGAACATTTGGACACAAATAGAAGAACAACTGAATGGAAGAAACACATTTGGTAAAAAGTTTTTAGAGAGCTTAGATAACGCAGAAGCAAAATTAAAAGCATTAAAAGGGACTGGTGAATTAAAAGGGAAATCTAAGAATGAGATTCAACAGGATGTCCTAAGCGAAAAAGAACAAATAAAATATGACAGTGATAGGGGAGACTTATTTAATAGATTTGAACAAGAGGGCATTAAAGTTGTTAAGGATGCAAACAATAAGAATATTCCTCTTGAGAAAGCCACAAATGAACAACTTCAATCTAGACTAGATGCCCTAGATAGTTCAAGGCTAGGTCCCTCAGAAACTAATAGGCAAAATGCTGAGAGAGTTAAAATATATGAGAATCTGTCCGAACCAGCTAAGAAACTAGAATTTGGAGAAAAGATAGCAAATGAAATAACTCAAATAATAAATAATTCTAAGGGTACTTTAAAAAGAATTTATTCTAGGCTTGTTACTATTGCATTAGATGGCACAGGGACAAAGGCTATTAAAGTCCAAATGACTATAGCTAAGAAATTTGATACTTGGTTAAAAAAGAATGGCGTAGAGAATGGTCTTGAAGATGCCACCAGAGGTCTTATGAATAAATTCTTAAATAGCGAATATGCAAATCCAGGTGGAACAGGTGCTCCGCAATTTTATGCCAAGTTTGTAATGGCTGCAATTAAGGGTGGTGAATATTCCAAGTATAAACTAGACCACAAAGCAACTAAATCTAAAAGAAATCCATTATTTCCTGAAGAGTATGCTGAGGCACAGATGGAGTTTCGTGAGGCTGTTAAGGGGCAAAAAGGCGAACTCAAGATTGGCGGAAAGAAAGTTAGTTACAATCTTGCACATGCTATTAATTTTATTGTAGGCAAATTAGGAAGTAGGTCTGATTTTATTTTTGGTGGCGAAAACAGTAAAAAGTTAAAAGTTTCTGATATTAAAGAAGGGGAGAAATTTGGAGGAAGAAAGACATTAAAGATAACATTTAGAGGAAAAACTGGTGAAATAGTTTGGAAAGTCTTAGATGCTGTATCTGGTAAAGAAGGGATTAATTATTATAAAGTTTTTAAGGAACTTTCTAAAGGCAAGAAACCAAAAGACTTTTTATTTGAAAACCAAGATGGAAGTAATTTTACTAGAACTCAATATAATAAATTTGCAAATCAGTTCTTAACTGGCGGTAAAGAAGGGGCTACACCACATACATTAAGAAATACCTTAATTAGTATTGGTCAAAAATTAGATGCTAAAGGTACGAAAGTCCCAAAAAAATTAGCACAATTATTTGGAGAAAGCTGGTCAGACATAGCAGATGGAATCTTCCTTACTCACAAAGGTGAGACAAGCATGAAGGAAAGGTATGGCGAATTTTATAAAAATGCTGAAGTTGTCTTAGATGCAAAAATGGAAATTTACCATGAGTTTCATAGGGCTGCTGAGAAAGGTATAAATGAAACTCCATCTCAGAAAAAAGCAAGACTTAAAGTTATTGATGAAATTATTAAAGGAATAGAAGCAGAGTCTGGAAGTAAAAAGCAAATACCTTCAGACGAGAATCTTGGAAGTTATCTATCAAAGGGGATGAAAGATAGAAAGGCTGCTGATAGAGAAGGTCTTTCACCAGAGTCACTTAAAAAGATGGATAACCTTGAAGCATTAGAATTAAAAAGAAATAATGTTAGTGCTGGTTCTGAAAGATATGAAATCCTCACAGGAAATATAGAAACTGCTAAAAAGGTACTTGCAATAGAATTAGCGAAATCTCAACTAGAAGTCAGGAATCCATTACATGAAAAAGCCTTAAAGAGGATTGTTACTTTATTAGCTAGTAGGAATAAAGGATTAGAAACATATATTAAAAAGTATGGCAAGGAGGCTGGTGAGTTTATTAATGACATGATTAAGGTGACAGAAGGCAAGGCTGATGCTACAACATTTTTCCATGAAAATGTACATAGGTTAGAAAAGTTTATTAATCATATTGGAGACAAGAAATTATCAAGATTATGGCAACAGGCAGAAGCTGATGTTATTAGATATGCTAAAAAACATCATTCTAAATTACATGCACAGTATGATAAAGGATATGGGTTTGACAAGCAGGGCAATAGGCTACCTAATGCTGAGAAGGTCATAGCTAATGAATTAATGACTCAACTCGCTGCTGAGAGTTCTTTAAGGCAATTCAGTAGGGAAGGGACTTGGCTTGGAAGAAGTAGAAATCTCATCAATAGATTGGTTTCACAATTAAGAACTTCTCTTGGCTTTGGTTCTATGAAAGATGTTGCTAGGCTGTATGGAGATATAGCAAGAAGAGGGTTCTCCACAGAAGGCATGAAGCTAAGTATTGGTCAAAAGAAATATCAAGTATTTAACTCAGGTGAAAAGCCAAGTAGTAAACAAGAATCAGAATATAGTAAGGTGCATGTAGAGAAACAACTTGATGCTGCCATGATGAAAATCATTATGAGTAACTCTAAAGGTTTATGGGATGTGATTAATGATGTTCCAGCAGGTAATATGAGAATTGGTAAAGATGGAAAAGTCACAGGTGCTGATGCTAAACAACTTGAACTACTTACTGACATTATAAAAGTACAAGTAGATACTCATACTTATGATGCAAAAACTAGTAAGTCTAGGGCAGCATTATTAAATCAGACATATGTTATAAGAAAAATGTATGGCATTACTACTACTAACTCAAGAGCAATAGCCAAAGAGCTTGGTATCCCTGGAAATGGTTCAATAAGAAATGCGTCAGATATTCAGCTAGGGAGACTCCAAGAATTTTATGGTCAGTTTGGTAAGAAAACCCCACCTAATGAAGCTGTCCTTAATGAAGCCATGTTAGAGAAAGTGACTGAGATGTCTGCTGAGTTTGGCGAAATTAGAAAAGCTGTAGAAAACATGACCATGAGTGTTTCATATGTTTTAAAGAAAATGGGATTTAAAAAACTATCACATAAAATAGCAGACCATTATCTTGATGAGGCTTCACTGGTTGGTATAGGAGCTAATGCTGTACATGAAGCTCAAAAACTTTTGGGTGCTTTCGATAATATTGGCGGTGTACCTAATGTTGCTAAAAGATTGCAGGCTGGTAAAGAAATGGATTACATCCCATATGCTATTGATAAATCATTACTAGAACCAACAGAACTAGCGGATGGTAGAATAATTCAGCCTAAGGAAAATGCAAAAAGAGATGCTTGGTTAAAAGAAGCAGACATTGATGGGACAAAGCAACAGAAGGCAGTAAAGCAAATAAAAGATATGTTTGATAGATACTGGGATGAGTTCTTATTGAGAGGTAATGTAAATATTAAGAATCCAGCTGTGTTTGAATCATTCTTGAGAGAGTATAATGAAAAATACATACAGGGCTATTTCTCTAGGGTGCTTACTAAGGAAGCATCTAAACATCTTAAATATGGCGCAGGGAAAGAGCAATCAGTTGAAAACTTAATTAAGAAAAATATTAAAGATGAGCTTAAAAGAATAGACAAAGAGATGGAGTTAAAAGGTAGTTCTAGAGAAAAGATTGATAAAGAAAAAATAAAGTTTGAAGAAGCTATGGAAAATAAAGATAGCGATATTTATCTAAATAGGCAGAGAGAAGCTGAACATCAATTATTAATGATGATTGCCCCTCAGCCTACAAAAATAACAAATAAGAATTTATTAGAAAGGTCGCCTAGACTAGATAACACACTTGTTACTGAGTCTGGAAAAGAAATCCAAACATATGAAACTAGCTTTGAAAAAGTTGTTGGAAAATATCAAAGGAATATGTCAAATTTCTTAGCCACTATGAAACACATGCCTGAATTTACTGATATGAGAAGTTACATGAATTTTAGTGGTATCTCAGGCGATGTTTTAGAATCTATGCGGACTAGTAGTGACTTAGGTGCGTATGTAGACACAATTATCAGAAGAAGAATTGGCATGAACACAACAAATCAAGTTAATAAAGTTTGGACTGATGTGCTAACTTATGCAGGTAAAGGGTCAGCTCTTTTTGGATTATCATCCCCTTTTTCTGGATTAAAGAATTTAGTTATTGGTACTCAAATGACAATAGGAGTTCATGGTTTCCATGCTTTTAAACATGGTCTTCAGCAAACATTTAATCCATTGAAATGGACTGAGGCTAGGCGAAAAGGTTGGCTACAGTTGGGTACTAAAGAATTAGAATTAAAAGGCATTGGTGAATTTTGGATGAAAAATGTTAGTAGGATGACTGGTACCGAAGCTATCAATAGGATTATAGGTGGATTTGCAGGTGAGTTTAATGCTCGTCAAATGGTTTCAAAGATACGAGGTCATAATAGCATGTATCCAAACAAAACAAAGGCTAAGATTGAAAAAGAATTAGCCGAGATGTTTAATTTGAAATCAGAAGAAATAGCATTTGTTGAAAGATATGGATTGGACCCTCAAGGTATAAAGGACTTGGGAATTGGAGGAAAAAGATTTGAGTTATACTCAGAAGCTCAGATAAACATATTAAATAAGATTCAACACTATGGTCATATAAAATCTCAAGGTGCTTCAGGGGACCCATTTCTTCCATTGTGGGCTAGTCATCCAAATGCTAA
>TARA_R110002051_G_scaffold168958_1_pt1 | contig 12366 bp, 13 predicted proteins | sample TARA_R110002051 | Tara Oceans TARA_R110002051 (sample SAMEA4397023) | marine metagenome | biome: Polar Biome; feature: [MES] marine water layer (ENVO:01000295) within the mesopelagic zone...; material: water (ENVO:00002006), including particulate matter (ENVO:01000060) such...
ATCATCATCATCTGGACAAGTAGTACAACATTCAGCACGAGCTGTAAATGTCTTTACTGTTTGGTTGTAACCATTAAGACGATAGAAGTTTTCATTCTCTAGTTGTAATTTAATAGTATAGTCAACTTCACATTCAACTTTACAGTCAGTCATGTCAATATCAAAAACACCATCAATTCCATCTAAAGGAGATTTGTATGTATAATTTTTTACATTAGCACCTTGGATGTATTGTCCTGCACTTTTATGTACAGTAACACCATCTTTAGATTTAGCAGCAAGATAGAAATCCATACCAGCAGTTGCTGTAGTTTTATCTACAGACTCATTAGTGTCTGCATTAAATACACCAATTACACCAGTAGTTAAGTCATCTATTGTTAGTTCCTTTGCTAATGCGTTTTCGGTTGCTACAAGAACTTGTAACACGGGATTGTTAACACTCATTAGTTATTTAAGTTTAAGTTATTCAATTTAATTTGATAATCAGGCGATTGTATTTGTCCTGATATAATAAGAACCGTCAAGTCTATTATTTCTGTATGTGTAATTTCTGGTAATTCACAATCTTGTGAGCTAGTTAAAGTTGTACCATCAAACAATGTATAAGTACCACCTTGAAAGGCTTGTGCATTATTCATGTATAATGGTTTCCTAATATAATCTAAGTGTAAATCACTTACTGTAAAAGTACCATCTGTAAAGATTCTAATCTTATCTTCATAGAATCTAATATTAACTTCCCTCCATTCAAAGGAAGATTTATCAAAAGGACTTACTTCATGTCTATCATTATGTTGTTGAACAAATGTATGTCCTTTAACATCTAAGCAAGTATCCTTACTAATTATTACTTCTGATGATACATAAAACATATAGTCATCAGGTATAGTTACAGTATAAGAATCTGTATCAGCCAATAGAGTACTAGTTAGAACAGTTCTTTCTTCAACAATAGTTCTTAAAGAATCTATCATTCTTTGATCTTTTTCAAACCCAACAGTAGGATTTTGTAAAGGATGAGCAGTTCTTTTTATAAATAAATTCATAGCTTCATTTAAAGCCATATCTATCTCTGGAACTTTCAGATTCCTATACTGTTGAGTATCAACCTTATTAAGTTTTAACTTAACTCTATAATGCATTTCTGCAATGTTCATACTCTAATGGTTTTACGAAGTTAACTTACTATGTAAACTTGCCTTAAGTTGTTGGTTAGCATCATCTGTTAAATAGTTAACAGCTTCTGATACATCAAAACCTAATTGGTTATCTAGGTAGTAAACAGCACTTCCTCGTTTTGTCAAAATATTTCTAAATAAACATTCAAGAACTAATGCTCTTGCAGCCAATACTTTAGTATCCATGTTTACCCATTTAAGGAATTCTTCTGGGTTATTATCAATAATGTTTTCAATTTCAACATTAATAAAATCATCAGACAATCCTTTTACATCTTTATCAGAGATAACACGAATAATGTTAACCTGACGTTCTTTACTTAATTTAGCTAGCTTTCTATAACACTCACGTTTAGATTGAATAGTAGTAGCTTTAAGTTTCATTTCTTCTTGTGCATCATATATAACATGAGTTGCATTCTGACACAAACCATTCTCATAATCTTCAATGGAGTTAGCAACAAACATTGATGCTTTAGCCATTTTAATACGTACAAAGTCTAAAGGCTTACTTGGGTCTAAAAACATTGCATTGTTTTCTAAACGTAATCTACCTGCTTTAGAGTTCCAAAAGGCATGAGGTTCTGAAGGGTTAAATTGATTAGATAAATCTAAGCCTAATTTCTTACCATAAGTTTCAGCTTCTTCTTCAGTTAAACCTGTAGCATATCCTCCCGAACGGTTATCATATAATGCTTCAATGGTCTTAGCTTTGGTAATTGATTCAGCACCTTTTTTACCATGCCATTGATTTTTTTCAATAGGTCTAATTTCTACTAGCAATTTCTTTTCCATGTTCATTGGATTTTTAAAAACAAAAGGAGGAAGATATTTCCCCCTTTTGTAAATATACTATAAAAGTTTGATATTATACTACCTGACGTTTGAGAATTAATTCTCCACATTTAGCAATATCTTCAATGTGAATACCACACATATCTTGTACATGCATTTCATACATATCTCCAGAGTGAGCCATTGCACCATTATTAACTGGTCCATAAGGTGACTGAAGACCATTAATGTATCCCATTTTGTATTCGTTGTTCTTCTTCATTTTCTTAATGTTAGAAGCAACACCTTCTCCTGAGAAATCAAGGAATGTAAATCTCATAGACTCTACAGGGTATCCTGTAACTGGGTCAATCTCAAAGTTAATCTCACGATCATCATACAATGGATTGTGAATCAATTCTAATTCAGCACCATTAGCCATACGATACTTAACATATTGGAAACCTGCACCTAAAGCATTTTCATGTAGGTCAGAACTTTCTTTGTTAATGTAAAGTTGGTCAACAACTTGAATGAATCCTTTCTTCTGCATCCAATCTTGAATAGCACGGTGGAAGATAATCATACCGTATTCTCCTGTAAATGCCTTAATCTTACGACCTTGACCAGGTTTAACACGAGAGTAGAAAATATCCATTAAGTATTCCTCAATTAAAGTTGCAGTTAAGTGAGAGTAATAGTGAACATTAGAATCTTCAAGTTGTTCTTGGATACCAGGACCACTATATAGAGGACGACCATTAGAATCTAATACAGAGTTTGTAGAACGAGAGTACCAATAAGCTCTTTCCATCTCACGGTACCACTGTTGCCAGTATTCTACTTCTGCATATTTAATCCAAGAATCATGTAGTTTACCATTAGAATCTGGAATCTTTACAGCTAGAACTTCATTGTGAGCATCACCTGTAATAGAGTATTGCTTACGGAAACGACCCATTCTATTCTTTAGAGTAAATGGAGCTGCAAACTGAGTACTACCAGACTCGAAACTACCTTCACCATATTGAGCATATAACTTTGCCCATTTTTGTCCAGCAGCTAAATAAGTTGGAGAAACAAATTTAGAAGCATCATCAGACATAATACTTACACGATAAACCCAACCACTACCTTGACGGTAAGGGTTTTCCATAATACGTACTTGGATAGATTTATCAGAAGTACCAGGATGTAATACATCACCAGCTTTAAACCAGTTTTCATCTAACAACAAAAGGAAAGATGTATTGTTTTTACCTGGTTGAGCTGTTCCACTAATATCACCTTTAGATACCAAAGGACGAGTGGTAGCACCTTTCATTTTCCATTCCCAATCAGTAGAGTTAATAGTTTCTACTGAACCTGCTTCTGTAAGCATCTTAGTTAATGGATTGTCAGAATACTGTTGAGCAGTAAAAATAGTGTTCATGTGATTTTCAAAAACATGAGGTTTTGTCATTAATGCTTTACCTAAGTGATTCTTTTCGGTAAAGTTAGCATGCCAACGCATTTTTTGCGTGATTAGCTTGTTTGTGCCAATTTTTGCCATTATAAGTTTTGTTTAATTTTGAATTTATAAAGAGTTAAAAAGAATCCCAAAGGTTTCCACTCTTAGAGCTTGACGGCTTTTTGTTTGATTTAATGTTAGCTAATCTATTCTTAGTTTTCTTAGTAACTTTAGTTTCAGCTTTCTTTGCAAAGTCTGAAAAGTCAAAGTCATCTTTTAATAGTTTAGCTAGTAATAATAATTTCTTAGGGTCAGCAATAACTTTCTGCATATCATTAGCCATGCTTGTCATTGTTTGACCTTCAAAGTTTAATGGTTTGTTAATGTAATTAACTAGTTCTTTTTTATCTGTCTTACTAAAAGATACACCTGATACTTCTTCTGTATCATTAAGAGTAGTTTGAATACCTGTAATGTATTCTTCTCTTTCTTTTTCTCTATCTAAAGCTTCTTCGTGCTTTTGAGCATTAATCTTATTTAACTTTTCCTGATTAATACTTTCAAGCTTTTTAGAATACTTTTCTGCAGTAGACTTTCTTTTACCATTAGAAGAAAGATAATCAATATAATTCTCAGCCTCAGCTTCGTCTTTTCCTTCAATACCCATTAAGTAATGTTTCAAGACTTTATTTTGATTATCCTCTGTAGATAAATCTAAGTCAATAGGAGTTTCATTATTTGATTGTAATAAAGCAAAGAAATCTTTAGTTGACCCACCTTTTAATTTGTACTTAATAAATGCTTCTGCATCAGGATCTCCCTTTAAGTCTTTTTGGATAAACTGTCCTATATCTTCTTTAACTCTTTTGTTTACTTCTTCACCTACTTTAGACATAAATGTTTCAGCATCCTCAATTGTTTCTTCTCCTAAGTCAATAGTAAAAACACCATCTTCAATCATCTGCTGTGAAAGGTTAGAATATAATCCTTCATCTTCTAATGGTTCCGAGTCTTCTACTACCTCATCTTCTACAGTATCTTCTATAGTATCTTTTTGAACTTCTTCTTTATCTTCAGTAACTTTCTCAGTTGTTTCTTCTACAACTTCCTCAGTAACTTCTTCTGTTTCTTCTACATTAAAGATTCCACCTTCATCCCAGGTAAACTCATCTAATAAATTATTCTCTGTTTCTTTTTCCATAACGTCCTAAAATTATAAAAAGTTTATTTAAATATGAACAAATGTTCAGTTTTTATCTGAATTGTGATATATAGCTAAAACTAATCTTTATTAGTTTTCCTTACATTAACAGCATCCATTTTCTTCTGGTGCTTAAATTTATCTTTCTCTAAAGATACTTTGTCTTCATCTACTTTTTGCTTTCTTTCTTTGATTTCAGCATCCTTACCATACTTAAGTACTTCAAGAATATCTGGCATACCATCTCTATCAACATCTTTATCTTGATTGAATGACATAGCTTTGATAGCAGCTTCTTCTTTTCTGTTAGCACCATTAGCTTCAATCTTCATTAATTCAGTTTCTCTATTAAACTGCATTATCTGTAACTCAAACTGTCTTTGCTTTTCAGCTTCCTCAGCTTGTTTCTGTTGCATTTCCATTTGTTGCTTATGTTGTTCTTCTCCCTTACGTTTTTCAGAAGCTACTAGTAATTCTTCTACTTCTTGAACATCATTACTTCTTACAACTTTAACAATATCAGATAAATCAATTCTTTGAGTCTGCATAGCAGCATGAGCTAACTGTTGAATAGTATCTTTAGCTAAAGCAGATTTACTAGCATCTTCTACAAATATACCATAAGTTGAGCTATCTAACAACTCTGAATCAACTTTTAGCATTTGAATAGACATATCATCTAACACGTAAGTTAATGCTCTTTTAGGATTCTCAGTATAACAAACTTTTGCTACATCTACTAATCTTTGAAGTACATTTCTTTTAACTTTGTTATGTACATTAAAAATAGGTTCAAGTATATGATTACTCTGAATCATATTCTGTCTAACATTAGTTACAGCTTCTGTAGTACCAATTTGACCTTCTACTTGTGGTGTAATACCAACAGACTGTCCTGCAGTATTCTTAATGTATTCTCCAAAGTTAATGTACTGTTGAATATCAGATGCTAAAGACATATCTACAACCTTAGTAGAATTAACAACATCAGAACCTCTGTTACCTTCTTCATTAGGGTCTACCCAACCTATCTGAGTTGCTTCTGCATAGTAATGCCATTTTTCTAAATCAATACCTTGACTTCTAGGAATCAAGTTCATATTTAATAACAACAACTTACCTTTATCAGAAGCCATTAATCTTTCAATACGATACATGATAATGTTATAGTAATACTGATAAGGTTTTAATCTATCTACCATACAAGTAGGACTAGAGTTTACATTATCAATGTACGAACCCATATAAGATAACTTACATTCATGTAGATTATCTAAGTCAGCCATTTGACCTGTAGTTGGTCCTAACTTTAAATAGATAGGATCTGAAACACAAACTTTATATCCTTGTTCTTCATAAGGTATCCATTCCCAGTCAATTGCTATATCCCCTAGTTCTTCATCTTTCTTATAAGTCTCATCAACAATTCTTTGTTGAGTTTCTCCTTCTAAATCCATAAAAGTTAGAAAGCCAATCTTTCTTAAAGATTTCCATACTCCATGCATTACTTTAATGGATAAACCATGGTCATAATCTTCAGTATTGGAACTAGTAAACATTTCAGAATTAGATGTACCTGTAGATTCATACAACTTATCAATCTGTATATTAGTTAATTCATCACCAAAGAAAGATACAATCTCTGAAGGTGTCATATAATATTCACAAGTTGCCCATTCAGAATCCTCTATGTTATCTGACATATCAGATTTACCACAATCAAAATGCTTAGGGTTAACTGTAAATATATGAGGTTCACCATTAAGTTGAGTAACACAATAGATTTCTGCCCTACCTACATTCAAATGAAAGAATCCTTTATTGAATAAATCTTTAACATCTAACTTCTTAACTAAGTAATTAAGTAATTGATTACCTAATACCTCAGCAGGGTCTTGATGTTCTCTTGACATATACCTTTTAACTTCTGGTGGTGTCATAGCTTCAACTTGTTGTTGAGCTTGAGCCTGCATTTGTTGCATCTGTTCAGGACTAGCATTTTGAGCTTGTTGCTCCATTTGCTGATTAACCTGTTCTTCAATGGGTTGCTTAATGTACCCAACAACAAATTCTTTTAACTTGTCAAATTCTTCTCTTTCTTTTCTACTAGTAGCTTCTTCATTAACAGCAGCTAGTCTCCAAGAAAAAGGTCTATTCATTTCCATACCTAAAATAACTTTTACTTTTCCTGAGATAATATCTCTATTAGTAAAGTTAGCTGGTAGTTCTCCTACTTCATCACCATAAGGTTGACAAATGTAAGAAAAGTCTTCATTACTTATAACATTATTAAACAAGTCATAATTAACTTGTATATCTCTCTGTGATGTTTGACCATCGAAAATCTCAGACTTACCAAAAGACTTATTATGCAACAAATCTAATTGATGCTTGTACCAATGTTTACCTGCTTTGTTTTTAGCAGCAGTACTAAGTTTTTGATGTAGTAGATTATGATTCTTACTATCCATGTTTTATTTTTAAAATCTTAATATAAACTATTTCTTCTTTTGAACAAACCTTTACCAAAGCTTAGTATGTCTTTAGCTATATTATCTTCATCATCCTTTTTAAATTCCTTGTCTCCTTCTTCTTCTAATGCAAACATTAAAGTCATAAAAGACATTACCCTATCAAAGTTACCTTTTCTATTATAAGCAATAAGTTCTTCTAATAAACCAATAGAACAAATAGTATCTAAATTTAATATAACATTACCTTCTTCGTCAACATCTCTTTCTTCTAACAACCATCTCTTAATATATTTCTCACCAGCATCTTTTAGTTTTACATTCATGTGTATACCATAAACTCTATTTACTCTTGAGTTCTTAATGTTCTTAGATATAACACCATCTGGTTGAGCAGCTAGATATTGCAATTTCTTTTTGTTTGCAAAATAAGATTTAACTTCAGGTACCTCATTCTCATACATTACTTCAGCATTATAAAGTATAGCTAACATTAATACTATCCTGTTACATTCATCAGTAGTCTTAGGTCTACCAGTGTATTCAGCAACTATAGTATCTCTTGTATAACTAAACTTATTGTTACCTTTATATACAATAACACTAGCTAAAGAAGTTCCTTCATCTTGTCTATAAGGGTCATACCCTATTTTATATAAACCTCTAGGTGCATTATCTACAGGATACTCATAAATTACAGGACAACTCTTTATGTTCTTAGTCTTAGGGTTCATGTGAAAGATAGGTTCTAACTTACCTTGTAAATCAGGTTTAACTTTTACATCATCTCCTTCCATATATAACTCTACAGCTTGACCTTTAATTGTCTGTAGTTTTTCTCTTACTACAAGGTTTAATCTGTTTCTTAACTCAACTATAGGGAAGTCATTGTTAGAGACCATTAAGAAGGCTTCAGAGGGCATTACAGGGAATTCCTGTGCATGGTCATTGACAGCTTTAGAATCACTTGACTCTGCCATTATTTCTTTACGTCTACCTAACTCATATTCTGTAGCACCTTCTCTATCTGAATTTCCTTGGTCATCATAATAACCTTCCATATTCCAATAAACAGGATGGAAGAATCCACACTTAGAATCACCTGCATCTTTATCCCAAATATTCTTAAATGCCATTAACTTATAAGCACCTGGATTATAAAACATATTTGCAAAGTCAACAGTTCCCTTTTCCATATCTCCACCAGTACCAAATATAATCATTTGTCCAGTAGTTACAGAACCAGCTTCTAGTGCTGGCTTAGTTGCCATATAACTAGCTCTAAGATTTGGAAACTTACCTGCTTCCTCAAACAATACAAACATAGCAGATTTACCACGAGATGCATCCGCATTATCTTTAAAGGTCAAAGCAAATATCTCAGATTGATAACCTTTCTCAATACCTAAACCATTAATGGTTTCTTTATAAGAAGCTTTCTTATGACTAATCTTATCTACATAATCTCTAGATTTTCTCCAAGCTGTATGTTCATCTGTGTGAGCAATATAAGCATTTACCATTCCCATTAATCCTGTAGGATATAAATACTCCTTAAGAAATGCACCTACAATACATTGACTCTTTCTATAATGGTTGTAGGTGTTAGCTAACAATGCAGCATTCTTAAAAGAATAACCTTTACGTCTTGACTTACCAACAATCATGTGATGACCACCAACAAAGTATTTTTCATCAATACCTACTTCTAACTGTAGTCTATCTCTAAAACCTTTCTGTTCTTCTATCTTATCAAAAACAGACATTGATGAAAACTTACCAAAGTCATATCCTATAGGTGCTGCTTTATTAATACCTTTAAAAGCAATTTCTTGAGACCACCAAAAGTTATAATCTCCATCCCAGAAATCTGGCATAGCTTGTATCTTATTAGATACTTCTTCACCAGCTAACATAGCTTTCATATCTAATTTAAGAATAGGGTAAAAGTTTAAGTATGCATAATGATTACCTGTAATCTTAACTCCACCTACCTCATAACCTTCCTTACATCTTTTAGTTTGTTCTTCCCAGTACTCAAACCATCCTGGACTACCCCAAGGGTCAGCACAGTAGTAACCATATTTTTCAAAATGATTAGCTTCTTCTCTAAATACTTGAGTATTTATCCAAACTCCATCTTGGTTTCTAATAGAGTTAAGTTTACCATTATCATATACATCAGCCATTATCTTTCAAAAGGATTAATTTCTTTACCACCTTTAGTTTTAGTGGCTTCAAATAGTTCTTCTTCTACTTTCTGTTTTAAAGCTGTAACAGAACCCATTACACCATTAAGAGATGTAAGAGCTTTAGTAACATCAGTTACCTTATATACAGGCATACCTGAATTGTTTCTTTCTGCAAAATCTATAGCTTCAAAATATTTAATTGTTTGATTCATACCTTCCAATGCTGCCTTGTAAAATCTAATAGTAGGACTAGCATCTTCTTGCCATTCTTCATACAATTCCATACCTGCGAGTACTAATTCATCAGGTTCATATTCTCCTTGGAATACTCTTTCTATAATCTTTATAGACCTTAAGTCTTCATCATATCCTTTGTAAGGATTAGTTTTAATTTTAGAACACATGTATTCTATATAGTAAAACTCTTGTAAAGCTTTAGACTTTTTAGGTGTATCATCTCTTTCCCATATATCTTTGAAAGGATAAATACCTAGAGCATGCACTGAAGGAAATACTTGTTCATTCTGTATTTGAAATATCATCGTTGTCCGTGATTTGGTTTCGGAGGTAAACTAGATTGTGAAGGCTTATGTACTTCTACTTCAAATTCTTTATATTGCATAGTATCTGTAATTATAAAGTTATCTAATGAGTATTCTAATTTAGTATCTCCATCAACCTCCAATTTCATTCTAGATACTATAAACTCTTCAATCTGTCCATCAAATAACTTAAACAATTGATTACCACCTATTACAAAAATATCTTGATCTAGTTCTCTAGTTTTAATTAGTAAGTTAACTAAGTTATCAAACTGTTCTTTAGAGTGTACTGTAAGTACATCTGGATGATTTACCTTAGTAGAACTGAATACTATATTAACTCTATTCTTTAATGGTTTACCTATTGATTCATAAGTCTTCCTACCCATAACAACAATTTGCCCATTGGTAGTTCGTTTAAAGTGTTTAAATTCTTCTTTGCTGTACCAAGGCATTCTTCCTTCTTTACCTATGTAACCATTAGAAGAAATAGCCACGATTGCTTTTACTGTGTAACTGACCATAATGCGAATTTAGCTTGTAATGTAGTATATCTATCTCTATAACCTTCATCCATTAGGATTTCAGCATCTTGTCTATTATCAAAAAATAAGTTTTCAAATAAAACTGCTGGCATATTAGTTTGTACTAATTCCCAAAATCTAGCTTCATAATCTGGGTCTCTATCTCTATAACTTTGAGTTCTAAACTTAATCTTATTGTGTTCTACAGGTTGTCTAAATTCTTCAACATACATTTCAAAAAACCTAGTAGCTAATACATCAGAATAAGTTTGTCCAGGAGATGTCCAAACACTAAACCCTTTAGCTCTAGTATTATGAGCATTAGAATGTTCACTTAAGTAGATACCTTTCTGTATACTAGAATGATAGAAGTTAGCCAAGTTAGTTCTATGACTTAATTTTGTATCTTCAAATGTATGACTAACTGATACTACATTAATACCTAAGTCCATCATTTTAGACATAGCTATATCTCCGTATTCTTTATTCTTAACACCTTCATATAAGATAGTACCATCTTTGAATTTATGCATTTTAGCTGGTGCTGTTACATAGTTACCATGTAAGTCTAAACTTCCGTGACCATTAGAATAGAATATGCATTTATTAAAACTAGACATTTTTAATCATTTTACCTGAGAAAGTTAATTTAGTTGCTGTGCCATCTGTAAACAATACAGTTAGTGACTTATTGAAATTCTGAAAATCTAATTTGTTAGCATTAGAGAATCTACCTGTAAATCCTACAGTAACATTACTACCATCAATTTTAGCTGCTGTACAACCACAAGATACTTTAACACTCTTTATCTTTAATGGTCCTTGGTATTCAAAGACAGCTTCTTTCTTAAAAGGTCTAGGTAAATCTCCTAAATCAATATGTTCTTTCTTCCACATAATTATCCTTGTTTTAAATTGTTCCAATCTTTTTTATTTCTCATAGGACCATAACAGTCACCTTCACATTCTTTATTAGCAAGAAATAACTGAGGTGTTTCACAGCCACATTCTTTACAAGCAAAGTCTTCAATACATTGTTTGTCAGCTACCTTCTTTCTGTATTCATACTGTTCTACAATATGTTTTCTAAGTAAGTACCTATAATAACTATAAAGAAAGTATCTAGTATTTCCTTGTATAAAGTACCAAACATCTTTAAGACTTGTTTGACCTCTTAGTAGATTCTTTATATGATTTAACATTATCTAGTATTTTATTGAGTCTTAAAAGTTCTTCCTCATCTTTCAATTTTTCAATAGATCTAATTCTTCTTTTGACCATGTGAGGAAATATAGTAAACATTCCAAAGTACTGTAATCTTATTCTTACTGGTATCCTAGCTTTCATACTTTCTCTAACATAATTAAAGAAACTAGTTATTGCTAGATTAGCAACATTAAAGTCTACATCTTCTTCCTTAGAAAAATCCTCTATACTTTTATTGTAACCCATAGTTTAATTTGAATTCATAAGATTGATTTCCTTCAGAAGGTACAAGTATCTTTCTAATTCTTAAGACACCTACTTCATTCTGTACTAGGAAACCTTTAGTAATAAGACTTTTAATGTAATTACTCATACCACTGTGAGATATACCTGTTTGATTTCTAACTACCTTTTTAGCTTGTGGACCAAATCTATCATACCTAGCATCATTGTCTAACTCTAAGAAACCAGCCATAATATCTAGTTCTTTAGGTGTTAACTTTACAGGCAACATAGGATTTATAATCTCAAGATGGTTCTTGTAATAGTCTAATTTATTCTTGACTGTTATAGTCTTACTTATCTTACTCATAGTTTATAATTTAATTCTATACAAATATATACAGGTTAGTTGACATTTCAAATTAAAATGAAGTCTAATTGTAAAAAATTTTTATTATAAAATTTTCAACCCTAAAATTTTTAAAATTTATGGATATAAGAAGGATATAAGACACTACCCTCTATTGTTTTTGGTATGGAACATCCCCCCATACCAAGAGAACAATCTGTTCATTCATTCACGGGGATTAAATCTTTAGCCAT
>TARA_R110002051_G_scaffold74681_2_pt1 | contig 12365 bp, 9 predicted proteins | sample TARA_R110002051 | Tara Oceans TARA_R110002051 (sample SAMEA4397023) | marine metagenome | biome: Polar Biome; feature: [MES] marine water layer (ENVO:01000295) within the mesopelagic zone...; material: water (ENVO:00002006), including particulate matter (ENVO:01000060) such as......
AGACCGGCGAATATTACCTGCACCTCTTTTCGCGCCGTCAGCCGGACCTCAACTGGGAAAATCCGCAGGTGCGGGCAGAGGTCTACCGCATGATGAACTGGTGGCTCGACCGCGGCATCGCCGGCTTTCGCATGGACGTCATCGACCTGATCGGAAAACAGGTGGATGCCGGCATCACCAGTGACGGCCCGCATCTGCATGATTATCTGCAGGAAATGAACCGCGAGACCTTCGGCAGCCGCGATGTCCTGACCGTGGGTGAGGCGTGGAGCGCCACGCCCACATCGGCCCTGCTCTACTCCGGTCGCGACCGGCGGGAACTGTCGATGGTCTTCCAGTTCGAGCATGTCACCCAGTTCTGGGATCAGACCTACGGCAAATGGCGGCCAAGGCCGTTTGACCTCGTCGCGCTGAAGGCGGTCTTCGGCAAATGGCAGACTGCGCTCGCCGAGGATGGCTGGAACTCCCTGTTCTGGGGCAACCACGACCTGCCGCGTGCTGTCTCCCGCTATGGCGACACCACCGGCTTCCACGTGGAATCGGCAAAGATGCTGGCGACGGTTCTGCACCTGATGAAGGGCACACCCTTCGTCTACCAGGGTGAGGAGATCGGCATGACCAACGTACCCTTCACGTCGATCGACCAGTACAAGGACATCGAAACGCTCAACATGCACCGCCTTCACGTGGAGGCAGGCTTGTCGCCGGACGATTTCATTCGGGGCGCCAATGAAAGTGGACGGGACAATGCCCGCACGCCGATGCAGTGGAGCAGCGCGCCGCAGGGCGGGTTCACAACCGGCTCGCCCTGGATCGAGGTGAATCCCAATTTTGCGACCGTGAATGCGGAAACTCAGGTTGACGACGACCAGTCGATCTGGAGCCACTACCGGAAGCTGATCGACCTGCGCAAGCACCATCAGGTTATCGTCTATGGCCGGTACCAATCCTGGCTCGATCAGCACCCCGATGTCTTCGTCTACAGCCGAACGCTGGAAGGGGACCGCCTGGTCGTTCTCGCCAACTTCAGGCCGCATGAGGTGACCGTGACCATGCCGGATGAATTGCAGGTGCGGGGGCGCTGCCTCATCGGCAATTATACCGACATGGACAGGATCGGGGAAACCGTGACCCTGCGCCCTTATGAGGCCTTCGCATTGCTCTGCGACCTCGAGAAGGTTTAGGGGTCACCCGGCGCACCTGGATTGGCGGGTGACAATCGGCGCTTTTTCTGTAAGTTTCGATCTCGACAGGGGCGTCTGCGATTGCAGGCTGAGAAGGACCCTTTGAACCTGAACCAGATCATGCTGGCGGAGGGAGTCGCGATGGCGCATTTCAGAAATGTCGCCTGCGCCTGCCCCGCCAAAAGGGGCATCTAGAATGACGAAAATAACTCCCTCCTGCGGCACGCTTCTCGCCGCGATGCGCCAGGCCAATCCCCTGGTCCAATGCATCACCAACGATGTAGCTATGAACATAGCGGCCAATGTACTTCTGTCCGCAGGCGCATCGCCAGCTATGGTCAGTGCCGAAGAGGAGGCCGGAGAATTCGCCCGGATCGCCGGTGCCGTGACGATCAACATCGGTACGCTTTGGGCCGGCGGCGTGGCCGGCATGCTGGCAGCGGCCAGGGCCGCCAAGGGCGCCGGCAAGCCATGGGTGCTTGATCCCGTCGCCCACTACGCCACCGGTTTCCGCAGACGGGTCGTCGGCGAGCTGATGGCGCTGGAGCCCACCATCCTGCGCGGCAATGCCTCCGAAATCATGGCCCTGGCCGGCGACGCATCCCGCGGCCAAGGCGTCGATAGCGGCGACAGTGCCATGGCAGCCCGGAACGCTGCTCTGACGCTGGCACGACGACATGGTTGCGTCGTAGCCGTGACAGGTGATGTCGATTTCGTCACCGACGGCACCCGATCGGCCACGATTGAAGGAGGGTCGCCGCTGATGCCGAAAGTGACGGCACTTGGCTGCGCCCTCACCTGCCTGGTCGGCGCCTTCGCCGCCAGCACCCCGGACCAGCCCTTCGAAGCGACAATCGCCGCACTCGCGCTGTTTGCCGTCAGCGGCGAGGACGCCGCAAGGCACGCCCGCGGCCCGGGATCCTTCCAGCCGCTGTTTCTGGATGCGCTGTCGGCACTCGGCAGCGAAAGGTTCGACGCCGAAGCAAGGATCACAATGCTATGAAGCGCTTCGATCTCTCCCTTTACCTGGTGCTCGATCCTGATCTCTGCCGCAAGATCGGAATGGTCGAAACCGCAAGAATGGCCGTTGCCGGTGGCGCGACCATGGTGCAGTTGCGGGACAAGACGGCGGACACCTCGGCCATGATCGAGACCGGTCGGGCACTGCAGAGCGCACTTGCCGGCACCGGCGTCCCCCTGATCGTCAACGACGACGTGGAGGCGGCCATCGCTCTTGGGGCCGAAGGTGTCCATGTCGGCCAGAGCGACCTCGCCGCCGCCGCGGCACGCCGGCGCATCCCGGATACGATGATCCTCGGCGTTTCGGTTGAGACGGAGGAACTGGCGCGCCAGGTGGATGCAGGTCTCGTCGACTACGTCGGCATCGGTCCCGTCTTTGCCACGGGCACCAAGCCGGACCACAAGACCCCGATCGGCTTCGATGGCCTGGCGCGCATTGTTGCGGCAGCACCCGTCCCGGCCGTGGCGATTGGCGGGCTGAAGCAGGGTCACGCCGTGCCGGTTCTTGCCGCCGGCGCGCGCGGCCTCGCCGTGGTATCGGCCATCTGCGGCCAGCCGGATCCGGAGACCGCGGCCCGTTCTCTTGCCCGGGAAATCGAGGAGGCCCGCCGATGATCGCAAACATCCTTTCCGTCGCAGGCTCGGATCCGTCCGGTGGTGCCGGCATCCAGGCGGACCTGAAGACATTCGCTGCGCGGGGCACCTACGGCATGGCCGTGATCACGGCATTGACGGCCCAGAACACGCAAGGAGTGTCCGGCGTGCATCTCGTGCCGGCATCCTTCGTCGCCGATCAGATCCGCGCCGTCTTCGCAGACATTCGTGTCGATGCGGTCAAGATCGGGATGATCGCAACGGCCGAGATCGCCGAAGCCGTGGCCGATGCCCTCACGAAACACGGCGAAGGAGTTCCGGTCGTCGTCGATCCGGTGATGGTCGCCAAGGGCGGCGCCTCGCTTCTGGCCGCGGATGCCGTCGAAGCCCTGAACCGGCGGCTGCTTCCGCTTGCGACCCTGATCACGCCCAATCTGCCGGAGGCCGCCGCGCTGCTTGGCGAAGCGGAAGCCGGCGATCGAGACACGATGGCCCATCAGGCCGAAAGGCTTTTGGCGCTGGGGCCGCGTGCGGTTTTGATAAAGGGAGGCCATCTTCCATCGAATGAAAGTCCCGACGTTCTCGCTGCCAGTGGCAGGCTCACCTGGCTGGAAGGCAGACGGAGTGCGACGCGCAACACCCATGGCACCGGCTGCACGCTATCGAGCGCCATCGCGGCCGAGCTCGGAAAGGGGCTGGATCCGCTGCAAGCCGTGACGGAAGCCAAGGGCTATATCGCCGCTGCGATCGCCCGCGCGGAAGAGTTGTCCGTCGGAGCCGGGCACGGACCGGTGCATCACTTCCACCAGTGGTGGTAGGAGACAACCACAGCCCGGTCGCTCGGCGCCACAACGATCAGACCTCTGCGCTGCGCATCTCGGAAAATGCGCGGGCAATCTCCTCGGTGACGAACGGCTTCTTCAACAGCATGGCGCCCTCAACCGCCCCGTCGTCTGGGATACGGTCTCTTCCCGTGGCAAAGATAACGCCAATCTCCGGCGCCAGGCTCCGGGCCTTGCGGGCGAATTCACCGCCGCTGATGCCAGGAAGCCCATAGTCGGTCATCAGGATGTCGAAGCTGCCGGTCTCCAGCAACGTCAGCGCTTCCTCGGCGTTGGCCGCCTCTTCGACCTGATGGCCGAGATCAGCCAGCATGTCGGCGGTACTCATGCGGATCAGGAAGTCGTCTTCGACAAGCAGAACGCGGTAGACTGGCATGGCATTACGATCCATCTTCGTGGCAGCCGCATCGCCATTCTCGGCTGTGGCGCGGGTACGATTGCGGTATTGTTGATTGTTCAGCACCTGACGCACCTTGCGTGCCAGCGCTTCCCGTGAGTAGGGCTTGGACAGGAGATCGACGTCGGCGTCGAGGCGACCATCGTGCACGATCGAGTCCTGCGTGTATCCGGAGGTAAACAGGACGGCGGCATCCGAACAAAGCTCGTGCACCCTGCGGGCCAGTTCCGTGCTCTTGACCGGCCCCGGCATCACGACATCGGTGAAGACGAGGTCGAGTGCCACGCCGCTCTCGACGACCTGGAGTGCGGCTGCCGCATCCTTCGCCTTCAGGACGCGATAACCGAGGTCGCTGAGCATCTCCACGACCGTGGCTCTGACCTGCTCGTCATCCTCCGCGACGAGAATGGTTTCCGTTCCCCCGACGATGGCCCCGTCATCGGGAGCCGCAATGGCATCCTCTCGACGACGAATGCGTGGGAAGTACAGCTTGACCGTCGTTCCGCGACCGACTTCGCTGTCGATCTTGATGTGCCCGCCAGACTGCTTGACGAAGCCGTAGACCATGGACAGCCCGAGGCCGGTCCCTTTTCCCACCGGCTTCGTCGAGAAGAATGGTTCGAAGACCTGCGCAAGCACGTCCTGGCTCATTCCGGTTCCGGTATCGGCAACCGTCAGCAGGGCATATTCTCCGGGAGCGACATCCGTTTCCTGCCTCGTATAGGCCTGATCGAGAATGGCATTGCTTGCCGTGATGGTCAGCTTGCCGCCATCGTCCATCGCGTCGCGCGCATTGATGGCGAGGTTCAGCAGGGCGTTCTCGATCTGCGCCGGATCGAGGAAGGTATTCCAGAGATCGCCGTCCGTGATGATTTCGATGTCGATGTCCTCGTCGAGCGTCCGTCGCAGCAGGTCGTCGAGGCCGCGCAGCAACTGGCCGACATTGACCACCTTCGGTTCCAGCGGCTGGCGACGGCCGAAGGCCAGCAGCTGACTGGCCAGCTTGCTCCCCCTCTGGACGCCGGACAGCGCGTTCTCGACGCGTCGTTCGGCCCTCTCGTCGCCGGCCACATCGCGCGACAGAAGCTGCAGATTGCCGGAAATCACCTGTAGCAGGTTGTTGAAGTCGTGGGCGACGCCTCCGGTCAACTGCCCCAGGGCCTCCATCTTCTGGCTTTGCCGCAGCGCTTCCTCTGCCTTCATGCGCTCGGAAATCTCTTCCGCGACCTTCTGTTCGAGGCGCGCATTGAGCTCCTGCAAGGCCTCCTCTGCGCGCCGGCGCTCGGCCAGCTCGTTCTGTGCCGACAGAAAAAGCCGTGCATTGTCGAGCGCGATCGCAACCTGGCCGGCAGCGCCGACGAGCAGCCGTTCATGCTCCTCCTCGAAACGGTGCGGCTCCGGATGGCCGAACAGCAATCCCCCGATGGCTTCGCCCGATCGGGAAACGACGGGAATGGCCAGATAGCTGCGAACGGGAAGGTGGTCTTGGGGCGTTCCGAAATGTGGAGCAGAGTGGCCGTATCTCGGATCGGCAAGAATATCGCCCGAACGCACGACGCCTTGCCCCTTGAAGGTCGGCGCGAAAACCTCCGTGTTGCGCGGCATCGGCAAATTCTCAAATGCCGATCGGTCAGCACCCGAGAGGGCATAGAGCCGGTAGCTCTCGCCCTTTTCATCGAACCCATTGTAGAAGAAGGCCCCGAAGGCAGCTCCCGTGAGCTCGACCGCTGCATCGGTGGTCAGTTGCACGACCTTCTCCAGGTCAAGCTCAGCGGCAAGCTCCGCCCCCAGCCTGTTCAGGACTTCAAGGTGCCGCTTCTCGCGCAGCAGTGCCAGCTCCGCTCGGCGCTGCTCGGTCACATCGTTGCCCTGGACGAAAATGCCGTCCGGGCGGCCCGCTTCGTCCAGGATAGGTTGGAACACGAAGTCGATGAACCGTTCTTCCGGAGGCGATCCGGGCGTGCGGGCGAGTGCAACGGGGACGCTGCGGCCGATATGACGTTCTCCCGTCTCCCGCGCCTCGTCGAGCATGGCGATAAAGCCTTGGCCGACAATCTCCGGCAGGGCTTCCCGGACAGGCTTGCCAACGATCGGGCGATTGCCGACCAGCGCCAGATAGGCAGAGTTTGCGTCTTCGAACACATGGTCAGACCCGACCAGCGTCGCCATGAAGCCTGGCGCCTGCTCAAACATCTTGCGCAGCCGCTCGCGTTCTCCGCGCAAATGCCGTTCCGCCCGCACCTTGCCCGTGGTCTCGACGACGATGGCCATGACCCCGACGGGACGACCGGCATCATCCATGATCGGCGAATAGTCGAGGTTCATCCAGACCTGCTCGGGGACCCCGCGCCGGTGCAGCGTCAGCTCCTGGTCGGTATAGGCAAGGGTCTGTCCGGTCAGCCCGACCTTCATGACGTTGTCGTTGAATTCGGAAATCTCGGACCAGCCCTCACGCACCTTGGAGCCGAGAAGTTGCGGATGCCGGCCTCCCGCGAACACGGAATAGGCGTCGTTGTAGATCATCACGCCGTCTTCGTGCCAAAGGGTGACGATCGGAACCGGAGACTGCAGGATGAGTGACACCACGGCCTTCGTACCCTGGGGCCACTGGCTGATATCCCCCAGCGACGTGCGGCTCCAGTCGAAGGCGGCAATGAGCCGGGCAAGTTCGCCGTTATGGTTGAGAAATGCGGTCGCGGACGCGGATGCGGTCATAGAAAGGTTCCAAGCAGGCGGCATCGACGACGTCCACCCGGCCCAAAACAGAATCTGTATCTTGCGAAAGGCGTCATGACCGGCATTAGCTAGGGCGGCAGGACAGGATTGCCAGATGCAGATATCTGTTTTGCAGCGCCTCTATATTCGCGTCAACGGCACCATCCTTCCCGTTCCCCGGGCCCGCTCGTGCCAGGACAGCGCCTCTTCCAGAAGATGCGGGGTATGGCCGCCTCGAGCGCAGGCGCGCCGGAAATAGTCGGAGAGCGCTTCCTTGAAGTCCGGATGAGCGCAGTGCTCGATGATCTGCAGGGCGCGTTCCCGCGGCGCCAGCTCGCGAAGGTCCGCCAGGCCCTGCTCGGTCACCAGGATGTCCACGTCGTGCTCGGTGTGATCCACATGGGGCACCATCGGGACGACGGAGGAAATCCGTCCCTCCTTGGCCAGAGACTTGGTGACGAAGATCGACAGATAGGCATTGCGTGCAAAATCGCCCGAACCGCCGATGCCGTTCATCATGTGGGTGCCACCGACGTGGGTCGAATTGACGTTCCCGTAGATGTCGAATTCCAGCGCCGTGTTGATGCCGATGACACCCAGGCGGCGGATGACTTCCGGATGATTGCTGATTTCCTGGGGTCGGAGGACGATGTGCTCCTTGTACTTGTGGAAATCGCCAAAGACCCGCTCCGCGCAGGCAGTCGACAGGGTGATCGACGACCCGGAGGCGAAGACGAGTTTTCCGGCATCGAAGAGGTCGAAGGTACTGTCCTGCAGCACCTCGCTGTACATGCGCAGATGATGGAAGGGACCATGGGCAAGCCCGCTGAGCACGGAATTGGCAATCGAGCCGATCCCGGCCTGCAGAGGGTGCAGCGTCAGGTCGAGCCGGCCCTTAGCCACCTCGTCCTCGAAGAACCGGATCAGGTGGCCCGCGATCGCATCCGTATCGGCATCCGGTGCTTCGATCGATGACGCGCTGTCCTTCTCGTCGGTGATGACGATTGCGACGATCTTGTCCGGGTCGATCGGCACATAGGGAAAGCCGACACGACTGTCGCAGGCGACCACCGGGATCGGCACTCGCGATGGACGTCGTCCGGGAAAGTAGATGTCGTGCAGCCCCTCCAGCTCGGCCGGCTGGCTGAGGTTGATCTCGATGATGATCTTCTTGGCGAGCACCGCAAAACTCGCGGAATTTCCGACGGAGGTCGAGGGAACGATCCCGCCGTCCTCGGTGATCGCCGCGGCTTCGATGATCGCATAGTCGATCGGCCCGAGCTGGTTCGAGCGCAGGTGCTCCACCGTCTCCGACAGATGCTGGTCGATGAACATCACCTCGCCGCGGTTGATCGCCGCCCGCAACGTCCGGTCCGCCTGGAAAGGCATCCGTCTCGCGAGGATATGCGCCTCGGTCAGCATCCGGTCGACGTCATGTCCAAGCGACGCGCCAGTGATCAGGGTGATCTTGAACGGATCCGTCTTGGCGCGCTCAGCCATGGCGATCGGCACGGCCTTGGCGTCGCCGGCCCGGGTAAAGCCGCTCATGCCGATGATCATGCCGTCCTTGATCAGGGCGGCGGCAGCCTCCGCCGTTGTTATCTTGTCGAGAAGCGCGGGGCGGCGGATACGGTCGGCGATCATGTACTGGTCTCTATCTGGTATGCGAGCGGAAGGAGCGGCACCGTCCCACGATGTTCGCCCGTCATGCCGCTTGATTTATTGTGCGACGTAGCCGCCATCAACCAAGTGATAGCTGCCGGTGATGAAGGAGGCACGGTCGGACAGCAGGAAACAGGTCAGTGCAGCGACCTCTTCCGAGGTGCCTATGCGTCCGATCGGATGAAGGGACTTCAGCTTCTCGTATACCTCCGGATCGAGATTGGCGAGAAGCGGCGTGTCGATGTAGCCGGGGCCGACGGCATTGACCCGCACCCCCTGCGCTGCATATTCCATGGCAGCAACCTTGGTCAGCCCGAGGACGCCATGCTTGGCAGCCACATAGGCAATCGCGCCTGCCGTACCGACGCTGCCGAGGATGGAGGCCATGTTGACGATGGCACCGCCACCGGCGCGCAGCATCGCCGGGATCTCGAACTTCGTGCAGTAGAAGACGCCGCTGAGGTTGATGTCGATCACCTGCCGCCAGCCGTCCAGCGGATAGTCTGCGGCAGGCTCGAGCGGGCCGCCGACACCGGCATTGTTGACGGCGAGATGGAGGCCGCCAAAGGTCTCTTCCGCGTAGGCAACCATGGCTTCGACGGCGACTGGATCGGATACGTCGGCCTGGAAGCCGAGCGCCTTGCCATCGTTCGCACAGATTTCGCCAACCACCCGGTCAATGGCATCCTGGTAGAGATCTGCCACGAGCACGCGAGCCCCGCAGGCAGCCAGTTCCTTGGCGACCGCCTCGCCGATGCCGGATCCGGCACCTGTCACGATCGCGACCTTGCCTGCAAACTGCCGCTCCATCTTCGTCGCCCTTTCCGTTGAATTGAGACGACCCTAGGGTGAGGCGGCCGGCTGGTCTTTGATCAAAGTCAAGCCGGAGACGGACTGCGGAACGGATCCGCGGTGCGAGCGGCCTTGGTCTCAGACCCTGGCCGGTACCTTTTCGACGCCGAGATGCTGCCCGAGAGCCTTCTCATCGGCGAGCAGGTCGCTGCTCGATCCCTGGTAGACGATGGCGCCGCGATCCAGAATGATCGCCTCATGCGCCAGCGGGAGGACCTTCCGCGCCTTCTGCTCGATGATGATCGCCGACATACCCTCGCCATCGACGATCTGCCGCAACGCCGCCAGAAGCTCGTCCACGATGATCGGCGCGAGGCCCTCCAGAGGCTCATCAAGAAGCAGCAGACGAGGATTGACCATCAGCGCACGGGCGACGGCGAGCATCTGCTGCTCGCCACCGGAAAGCTGGCTGCCCAGATTGCGCCGGCGCTCCTTGAGGCGCGGAAACATCGAATAGACCCGGTCGACGGTCCAGACGCCGGGACGGGCGATCGCCGTCAGGTTCTCCTCGACCGTCAGGGACTTGAAAATGTTGCGCTCTTGCGGCACCCAGCCGATCCCTGCCGCGACCCGCCGGTCGGCCCGCATCCGGGTGATGTCCTGGCCCATCAGGTGGATCGTGCCGCCGTGATGGGTGGTAAGGCCCGCAATCGTCTCGACGAGCGTCGTCTTGCCGGTTCCATTGCGCCCGAGCAGCGCCAGTGTTCTACCTTCCTCGAGCGTCAGGTCGATCCCGGCCAGCACGGCGGCTTCGCCATAACCGGCCACCAGCTTGCGTGTGGCGAGCAGCGGCGCGGTCATGCGCTTTCTCCCAGGTAGACGGCCTTGACGCCCCGGTCGGCAGCGATCTCGGCCACCGTCCCTTCGGCGTAGATCGCGCCGGCGACCAGAACCGAGATGCGGCTGGCGAAGGAAAACACCAGATCCATGTCGTGCTCGATGAGCACGACCGTCACTTCTGCCGGCAGATCGGAGACGATCGACAGCACTTCGTGGCGTTCGTCTTCCGGCACGCCGGCTGCCGGCTCGTCGAGCAGAAGCACCCGAGGCTTGGAGGCGAAGGCCAGGGCGATTTCCAGCAACCGTTGCTTTCCATAGGGCAGCCGGTCTGTCCGCTCCTGCATGACCGGCGACAGGCCGAACCGCGACAGCAGCGCCGCGGCCTCGTCGATCAGGTCCGCATGGCCTGCAACAGGAGACCACAGGTTGCTGCCCAGCCTATCCCGTTCGAGCATCGCCAGGGTGACTGTCTCGAGCGGCGTGTAGTCGGCGAACAACTGGTTGATCTGGAACGTCCGCGTCAGCCCCTTCTTGACACGCTGGTGGGAAGGCATGCGGGTAATGTCTTCCCCCTGCAGGATCACCTGGCCGGCGCTCGGCTGCAGCACGCCGGTCAGCAGATTGATCAGCGTCGTCTTGCCGGCGCCGTTCGGCCCGATCAGGGCGTGGCGCGCGCCCTGCTCCACCGTCAGCGAAACATCATTGGTGGCGAGGAAGGCTCCGAAGCGCCGCTGCAGTCCGCGCGTTTCCAGAACGACCGTCATGGCTTGGCTCCCATCGCAGCCGTCAGGCGCTGCGGGATATACTCGATCCAGCGCGCGATCCGCCCGCGTCCGACAAGCACCAGGATCACCAGCAGAAGGCCGATCCAGAACATCCAGTATTGCGGCGTCACGACGGACAGCCAGTCCTTCAGCAAAGTGAACCCGATCGCGCCGAAGATCCCACCGTAGAGATAGCCCGTGCCGCCGATCACCAGGATCAGCAGCACGTCAGCCGACCGGTGGAAGGCCAGGACGTCCGGTGACACGAAGGAGGTCGTCTGCGTCAGGAGCGCCCCTGCAAAGCCCGCCATTACCGCCGCGATCGTATAGGCGATCACCAGACGCCGACGCGCCGGGACGCCCACCAGCGCCGCCCGGGTGGAATTGCTCTTGATCGCCTTCAGCGCCAGGCCGAACGGGGAAAATGCAATGCGTCGTGCGACCATGGTGGTGACGAACAGGACGGCCAGACAATAGATATAGCCGTTGCGGCCCCAGAGATCGAACTCGAACAGCCCGAGGATCGGGCCGAGACTGAAGCCGCTCAACCCATCGGCCCCGCCGGTGAGCCAGCCCATCTGGTTGGCGGCCTCCCCGAGCATCAGGGCAATGCCGAGCGTCGTCATCAGCCGCGTCAGGTCGGAGCCGCGCAGGATCAGGAAGCTCGTCGCAAACCCCAGGATGCCGCTGACCACGCCGGCGACGAGAAGGCCGGTGACGGGCTCGGCAAAATAATGCCGTGCAAAGAGCCCCGCCGTATAGGCGCCGATCCCGAAGAAGGCGGTATGGCCGAGCGAGACGATCCCCGCAAAGCCGAGCACGAGATCCAGCGACACGGCAAACAGCGCCAGAATGGCGATCTCGGTCAGGATCAGCATCTTCGACGGCAGGAGAAAGATTGCCGCAACGGCAGCCGGCCAGATGATGAACTCGAAGAAGCGAATCCGGCTTCGCCTGCGCATCAGCCGCATGGCGCGGGCCTGGTTGTCCTGCCCGTCCTCGACCGGAGCGACATCTTCCCGTGTAATCACACTCATCGCCCGCCTCGCGCAAACAGGCCGGCCGGGCGCAGGATCAGCATGATGATCATCAGTCCGTAGATCACGAAGGGACCGATGGCCGGGACGTAATACTTGCCTGCCACATCGGCGATGCCCAGCAGCAGCGCTGCAAGAAACGGCCCGCTGACCGTGGAGGTACCACCGACCGCCACGACGATCAGGAAGTAGATCATGAACTTCAGCGGGAAATTCGGGTCGAGGCCCAGAATTTCCGCTCCCATGGCACCGCCGAGCCCGGCAAGGCCCGAACCGAAGGCGAAGGTAAGCGCGAAGACGGCAGAGACATTGATGCCAAGCCCCATCGCCGCCCGGCGATCGTCCACCGCCGCGCGAAGGCGGCTGCCGAACCTGGTCTTCGCCAGGATGAGCTGCAGCGCCAGCGCCAGCGCCGCGCAGATGACGATGGTGAACAAGCGATATCGGCCAATGCCGACACCGAAGAACTCGGCGCGGCCGGAGAGCTCCGGCGGCAGCTGGATCAACTGCTGCTGGCC
>TARA_R110002051_G_scaffold61127_3_pt1 | contig 12363 bp, 10 predicted proteins | sample TARA_R110002051 | Tara Oceans TARA_R110002051 (sample SAMEA4397023) | marine metagenome | biome: Polar Biome; feature: [MES] marine water layer (ENVO:01000295) within the mesopelagic zone...; material: water (ENVO:00002006), including particulate matter (ENVO:01000060) such as......
CGTCAACAATACCGCAGATCCGATCCGTCGCGGCAATGTCCTTCTCCAGGTCGGCTACAGCACCGATCTGAACGCGCTCGTGGAACGCTTGCGCGGCTCAGTCGCTTCGGTTGAAGGTGTTCTTCCGGATCGTCCGGTGACGGTCCGCATCGAGGAGCTGGCTGCGGATGCCATCACCTTGAACATCGGTTTCTGGACGGATTCGCTCCGGTCGGACTATAAGGAAACCACATCCGGCGTTCGACATCATATCGCCTCGACAATGGAGGACATGGGTCTTCCCCTTCCAGAGCCTGATCTCTGGCGCATCGCACCCGCCGATGTCGAAGGATGGAAGAGCATGCTGTCGAGGAGCGATCGCTGAATTCGGCCGGTAGCGAGGGCATGATGGTCAGTCGCGAACTGAAATAGAAACAGGCGGCACATGAGGCACAAGCGGATGATCGCATCCTTGATTTTGCTTGCCGGTGCGGCTCCAGCGACACAGGTCTTTGGACAATCGACCCCTCAACTGACGGACGACCCTGCGGAACTCTTCGGATACAGCGTCGACGTCAGGGAGACAGAAAGCCGCCGCATCGCCGAGCAGGCTCTTGATGCACTCGCGCAAGTCAGATCGACCGCTCAAGAGACCAAGATGGTGTTTCGCCAATAGAAGATGTTCCCGCGGCGGATCAGGTTGGCGACTTCGTGGCGCACGGCCATGGCGAATACCGGTCTTGCGCCCGAGAGTTCGGCTGCGGCGCGTGAGCGCCGGGGCATCACCTGTGGGCATCAGGTCGCCAATGACGCCAAAACGGGATCCGGCACGACTGGAAAATCAAGGAAATAAGGGATGTTAGGGAGAATTGGCTGGGAACCTTGGATTCTAACATGATTTCAATGGCTTATATGAATCGCCTTGAAATTCCCTCTGTTTTCCCGCCGCGAGCGACCGAGGATGCCACCTTTGTCCCCTGGCTTTGGGCATCAGTCAACAGGAGGGGCAAAGCGGCAATTATTTCCGCTGTTTGACTTCGAACTAGCTGTGTGGCGGCGATAAAGCGTCCTGCTGCTTCGCGGTCACTTGTAGGTCATTCAGGACGCCGTCGTGCTTGCTGGACAACCAGGCATCGCCTTGGGCACGGCCTCCTCCACAGCGTATAAAGCTAACGTCGCTACGCTGGCGTCAGGTGACCGACAAGAGGCCGCGTGCTGTCCGTCCGCTTTTTTAGCACAAGAAGGTGTCTGCCGCCGATTAGGGAGCTGCCTTCTCCGAAGCTCTGGGCGGGTTGCGGAGGTCGATCGCATGACCCTTATAGGCTCCTTACGGGGCACAGGATAAAAAGCAAGCAAACGCACAAATATTGCGCATAAGGAGCATGGGAGAAGAAATTGTGCAATTTCACCGCCATGTCCCGTAATTATGCTTCCAATCTGCAATTCTCGAGTCTAGATTAAGATAAATAGATGGCACCTGAGCCCCGTTTCGATCGCGTCCCCAACGCGCATCGCTCGGGGCTTTTTGTATTGGGACGTCGATGAAGCGGTTCGTAGACATAGGCGTACTTCTTTCACGCAGCGGCATGTATGCCGCGTTGTCACGTGCAAGCCGCGACGGCGTGCTTCGTGGTGTGGCGGAGGTGAATGCCGACCCAAACATTGACGTTTCTTTCCGCGTCACTGAGCGCGACCCGGACGGACGGCTTGACCGATATGCGCCGCTGTGCCGTGAAATCCTGCGTGGTTCCCAGGCACGCCATATCTTCGGCTGCATCACATCTGCAAGTCGCAAGGAGGTCATTCCGGAGCTTGAACGGTTTGACGGGGTTCTGTGGTACCCCGTGCCCTACGAGGGCTTCGAGGCCTCCGAGCGGGTGGCCTACATGCACTCTTGTCCGAACCAGCACCTGCTGCCGCTTCTGGACTGGGCGCTTCCCGCGCTCGGCGGCTGCGCCTACCTCGTCGGCTCCAACTACATCTGGGGTTGGGAAATGGCGCAGATCGCGCGGGAGAAGATCTCGGCGGCAGGGGGGCAGATTCTCGGCGATCGCTATCTGCCGATCGGTGACACCGAACTCGACCACATCATCCATGACATCCGGACGCTGAAGCCGAGCTTCATACTGAACTCGCTGGTGGGCGACAGCTCCTACGCCTTCCTCGGGCGTCTTGCCGAACTGAAGCAGGAAGCGGAGTTTGCCGATGGCCTGACTGTGCTGTCGTGCAATTTCACCGAATGCGAGATCGAGGCGGCGGGAAAGGCTGCCGAGGGTCTGGTCTCGGCAGGGCCCTGGTTCGAGCCCGACGGCGGTGCCGGCGGGTCGTTCCATGAAATGGCGCGTCAATCGGTGCATGAGCTGGCAGGGCTCTTGCAGGGACGTCCCGGAGCGGAGGATCTGCCTTTGGCTGAGCTCCTGCATCTGGCCGTGCGCAGCGGCCGCACTACGAGGCTCGATCCCGTGCATCTCCACGCACGCCAACCGGCCATCATCGCAAGACTGACGAACGGCCAGTTCGACGAAATCAAGCGTTTGCCGGCCATGCGTGCCGATCCCTACCTGACCCAGCGCTCGCAACCCGGAAAGTCGGGCATCCGGCTGAAGGTCGTATCATGACGCGCATCAGGACGGAAAACCTGGGCGGCGCCACGGCGTGGATCTTGCACAGGCCACACCCGTCAGTACAGGGTCTCGTTCGCCAGCTTGGCGTCATCGGACTGGACGTGCGCGAGGCATGGCCGGAACTGCCCTCCGAGGCGATTGCAGCCGATTTCATCTTTTACGACGCCGACATGGGGCACGACGAGCAGTTTCCCTGGGCACCCGGCCAATCACCGATGCCGATGATCGCGCTGATCGGCTCGGAAGCGCCGGGCCGCTTGAGGTGGGCCATGGAAATGGGGGCCCACGCGCAGCTCCTCAAGCCGATGAGCGACAAGGGCGTCTACGCGGCTCTCCTCGTGGCGCGCAGCAATTTCGATCGCGCCAATGCATCCGATGCGCTGATTGCCGACCTGCAAAACCGCCTCTCGGCGCGCCAGACGATCGTGCGCGCCGTCATGATCTTCATGATGAAGGGCAAGACCGAGGCTGAGGCATATGACCTCTTGCGTCAGACCGCGATGGCTTGGCGTGTGACAATTGAGACCGCCGCGGAGCGGCTGGTGGGAAATCATTCGAATGAGAGGGGCACCGACGATGGCAGACGCATCGATCCCGCCTGAACCCTTTGTCGTGTCGGAGAGTGGGCCGTCCGTGCTGCGTCAGCTGACTCGACGCAAGCTGGCACTCCTGGGGCTCCTGATCACCGTCATCTGCGTCGGCGGCGCGGTCTTCGCCAAGTGGCTGGCGCCGTTCGATCCTTATGAGCAGTTCTTTGACGGCTTGACGATCGAAGGCGCGCCACTTCCACCGAACGAGACATTCTGGTTCGGCACGGATCTTCTTGGTCGAGATTTGTTCTCGCGCATTCTTTACGGCGCGCAGACCTCGCTGGTGATCGGCCTTGTTGCCAATGCAGCCGCTTTGCTGATCGGCACGCTTGTGGGCGTCACCGCGGGCTATTTCCGTGGGGTGATCGGTGCGGTGCTCATGCGTTTCACCGATCTGATGATGGCATTTCCGGCGTTGCTGCTGGCGATCTGCCTCGCAGCGATATTCTCCCCATCACTGTGGATCGTCGCGATGGTGATTGCCTTCGTGAATTGGGTGCAGACGGCTCGGGTGATCTTCACGCAAACCTCGTCATTGGCGGAACGTGACTATATTGCTGCGGAAAAAACGTTGGGCGCCGGTCACGGCCGCATCCTCTTCAAGCACATCCTGCCCCATCTCATTCCGACCCTGATCGTCTGGGGCACGCTTGGCATTTCGACCACCGTGCTGCTGGAGGCGACCTTGTCCTTCCTCGGCATCGGCGTTCAGCCGCCGATCCCATCCTGGGGCAACATCATTTTCGAGAATCAGACCTATTTCCAGTCAGCACCATGGCTCGTCTTCATCCCCGGCGCGGCGATCCTGCTGCTTGCACTCGCCTTCAACCTCGTCGGCGACGCGCTGCGCGACATCCTCGATCCGACACAACAGGGGCGTGACTGATGGCTGCCTATATCGTGAGACGCCTCGTTCAGTCCGCGCTTATCCTGCTCGGCGTCTCGTTCATCACCTTCGTCCTGCTCTACGTTCTGCCGGCAGACCCGGTGCGTCAGATCGCTGGACGTTCGGCCACGGCTGCGACGGTTGAAAGCATCCGTCAGCAGCTTGGCCTCGACCAGCCGTTCCTCGTCCAATACGGTAACTACCTGTGGAACCTTGTTCAGGGCGATTTCGGACGCTCGTACCTGCAGAAGACGGAAGTCGCCGAACTCCTGTTCTCGCGCCTGCCGGCAACCTTGCTTCTGCTGGTGGCGGCGATCGGCTGCGAGCTTCTGATCGGCCTGCCGCTAGGCATCATCGCGGCGCTCAACCGCGGCAAGGCGATCGATAACGGCCTGATGCTGACCAGCTTCTTGACAGTCTCCGCGCCGCAATTCGTTGTCGCCCTGCTGCTGCTCTTCGTTTTTGCGGTGAAGCTTGGCTGGTTTCCGATTGGCGGCTACGGCACGTTCGCCCACCTTGTGCTGCCGGCCGTGACACTCGGCGTTCTTGGTTCGGGCTGGTACTCGCGCATCATGCGATCCTCGATGGTCGATGTGCTGCGCGCCGATTTCATCCGCACCGCGCGCGCCAAGGGTCTCGGCCGCAGCAAAGTCGTGCTTGGCCACGCACTGCCCAACGCAATCCTTCCGATCATCGCCATGATCGGCATCGATATCGGCCTGTTCATGTCCGGCATCGTCGTTGTCGAGAGCGTCTTCGGCTGGCCTGGCATCGGCCAATTGGCCTGGCAAGCGATCCAACGCGTCGACATCCCGATCATCATGGGGGTCACCCTCGTCTCAGCCTGCGGCATCGTCATCGGCAACCTGATCGCCGACCTGATTTCGCCGCTCATCGATCCGCGCATCAAGCTGCGCTGAAACCGTCAACCAACAGGAGTAAGGCCTATGAAGAAGCTTATCCTTTCAACTGCGCTCGCAACCCTCATGGCTCTGCCGGCCTTTGCCTCGGCCCAGGCACAGGGGCCGAAGCAAGGTGGCGACATGGTCATTACCTACAAGGACGACGTCGCGACGCTCGATCCTGCGATCGGCTATGACTGGCAGAACTGGTCGATGATCAAGTCGGTCTTTGACGGCCTGATGGACTACGAGCCCGGCACGACCAATTTGCGTCCGGGCCTCGCCGAGAGCTATGAGATTTCCGAGGATGGCCTGACCTACACCTTCAAGCTGCGTCCGGGCGTCAAGTTCCACAACGGCCGCGAGCTTGTTGCCGACGACGTCGTCTATTCGATCAACCGCGTCATCAATCCCGCTACCCAGTCGCCGGGCCAGGGCTTCTTCTCCATGATCGACGGCTATGATGCGGCCGCGGCAGGCGAGGCCGCGACCGTTGCGGGTGTCTCTGCCCCCGATGCGAGCACCGTCGTCTTCAAGCTTTCGCGTCCCGATGCAACCTTCCTCCACGTCATGGCGCTGAACTTCTCGTCGGTCGTGCCAAAGGAAGCGATCGAGGAAGCTGGCGCAGACTTTGGAAAAAAGCCAATCGGCACCGGTGCATTCAAGCTAACCGAATGGACGCTCGGTCAGCGCCTCGTGTTCGAGAAGAACGCCGATTACTGGATCTCGGGCGTTCCCTACCTCGACAGCTTCACGGTTGAAGTCGGCCAGGAACCGATCGTCGCGCTGCTGCGGGCCCAGAACGGCGAAGTCGACATTCCGGGCGACGGCATTCCGCCGGCCAAGTTCGTCGAAGTGATGAAGGACGAGGCGCAGAAGAGCCTCGTGGTTCAGGGTGGCCAGTTGCACACCGGCTATATCACCATGAACGTGACAAAGGCACCGTTCGACAAGGTCGAGGTGCGCCGTGCCGTCAACATGGCGATCAACAAGGATCGCATCGTTCAGGTCATCAACGGCCGCGCCGTTCCGGCCACACAGCCGCTTCCGCCCTCCATGCCCGGCTATACCAAGGGTTATGACGGCTACAAGTTTGATCAGGAAGGCGCAAAGAAACTGCTTGCCGACGCTGGTTACGCAGACGGCTTCGAGACCGAGCTGTTCGTCATGAACACCGACCCGAACCCGCGCATCGCCCAGGCAATCCAGCAGGACCTGAAGGCCATCGGCATCAACGCATCGATCAAGTCGCTGGCCCAGGCCAACGTGATCGAGGCTGGCGGTGCCGGCAACGCTCCGATGATCTGGTCGGGCGGCATGGCATGGATCGCCGACTTCCCGGATCCGGCAAACTTTTACGGCCCGATCCTCGGCTGCGCCGGCACGGTCGAAGGCGGGTGGAACTGGTCGAAATACTGCAATGAAGATCTCGACAAGCTGGCGGCGGAGGCCGATTCCATCGTCGATCCGGCCAAGGTCGACGAGCGTCTCGCCAAGTGGTCCGAAATCTACATGAAGGTGATGGAAGACGCACCATGGGCACCGGTCTTCAACGAACAGCGCTACACGCTGAAGTCTGCCCGCATGGGTGGCGACAACGCCCTTTATGTCGATCCGGTATCCATCCCGGTCAACTACGACTACGTCTTCATCAAGGAGTGATGCAGCCATGTGCAAGCACTGCAACCACACGATCCATGCCCATCAGCACCATTTCGGCTGGGACAGTTCCTTTGCCCCCGCCCTGACGGCTGCACCGGGCGAGACGATCCTGTTCCAGTGCCTTGATAGTTCTGGGGGCCAGCTTGGCCCCCAGTCCACCGTCGAGGACGTGATGGCGCTGGAATTTGCCAGGATCAACCCGGTCTCCGGTCCGATCTATGTCGATGGCGCAAAGCCGGGGGACGTGCTCAAGGTGACCATCGAGAGCTTCACGCCCCAGCTTCGCGACGGCGCCGGCTTTGGCTGGACGGCAAACATTCCCGGCTTCGGCCTGCTTGCCGATCAGTTCAGCGACCCGGCGCTTAATGTTTGGAAGTTCGACGCGACGAGCACGGAGCCGGCCCTGTTCGGCAAGAGCGGTCGCGTGCCGCTCAAGCCCTTTGCCGGCACCATCGGCAATGCGCTGGCCGAAACGGGTCACCATACGGTCGTCCCGCCGCGGCGCGTCGGTGGCAATCTCGACATCCGTGACCTGTCCGCCGGAACGACACTCTACCTGCCGGTGGAAGTCGACGGCGCACTCTTCTCGGTTGGTGATACCCACGCCGCACAAGGCGATGGCGAGGTTTGCGGTACAGCCATCGAAAGCCCGTTCGATGTCGTGCTGACGCTCGACCTCATCAAGGACCAGCCGCTGAAGACCCCGCGCTTCACGACGCCTGGCCCGGTCACGCGTCATCTCGACGCCAAGGGCTATGAGGTCACGACAGGCATCGGACCGGAGCTTTGGGCCGCGGCCAGGGACGCCGTCGCCAACATGGTCGATCTTCTCGCAGCTACGCAGAAGATGGATCCCGTCGACGCCTACATGCTCGTCTCGACCTGCGGCGATCTTCGCATATCCGAGATCGTCGACATGCCGAACGTCGTGGTCAGCTTCTACTTCCCGAGGGCCGTCTTCGAATGACCGCAGCCATGCTTTCTCCCGTGATCGATGCATCAGCCGACGTGGTCTTGTCGGTTCGCGACCTGCAAGTCTCTGCCCGCTCGCACCAGGGACTCATTCCGCTGGTCGACGGACTGAGCTTCGATCTTCATCGTGGCGAGACGCTTGCGATTGCGGGAGAAAGCGGCTCGGGCAAGTCGATCACGTCGCTCGCTTGCATGGGGCTTTTGCCTGCACCCGCAGTTCGGGTGACTGGCGGCTCCATCCGCTTCGACGAAACGGAATTGACGACCCTGTCTGAGAAGACGATGCAGGCGATGCGCGGCGCGCGCATCGCCATGATCTTCCAGGAGCCGATGACCGCGCTCAATCCCGTCATGAGCATCGGTCGCCAATTGATCGAGGCGATCCGCGCGCACGAGCCGCTATCGGTGTCGCAGGCCAGGGCGCGCGCGCTGGAAGCGGTCAAGGCGGTGCGCTTGTCCCAGCCCGAAAGGCGGCTCGAGCAATATCCGCACGAACTCTCGGGCGGCATGCGCCAGCGCGTGATGATCGCCATGGCGATTGCGCTGCGCCCCGCCGTCCTCATTGCCGACGAACCGACGACGGCGCTGGACGTGACCGTCCAGCGCGAAGTGCTCGATCTGCTCAGAGACTTGCAGAAGGAACTCGGAACGGCCGTCATCTTGATTACCCATGACATGGGTGTGGTCGCCGAGATGGCCGATCGCGTCATCGTCATGCGCAAGGGCAAGATGGTGGAAACTGCATCGACGATTGACCTGTTCGATGCCCCGAAAGAACAGTACACGCGCGACCTGCTCGCCGCCGTCCCCCGCATCGGCGCCGGGACCTTTCGGCCGGCGCCGGAAACCCGCGACGTGCTGGTGCGCTACGATGATGTGTCGGTGCGGTTCCCGATCCGCAAGGGCCTTCTCGGCCGCGTTGCTGCGCATGTCCATGCGGTCGAGCAGGTCTCGCTCGAGATCTTCCGAGGCGAGACGCTGTCGCTTGTCGGCGAGTCCGGCTGCGGCAAGTCGACCATGGCGAAGGCGCTGGTCGGGCTCGTGCCACATGCTGGCCGCATCGAGATCAACGGCCAGGCCATGCATGATCTCAACGCTGCGGGGCGCAAGGCGATCCGTCGCGATCTCCAGATCGTCTTCCAGGACCCCATGGCGGCGCTCGATGCACGCATGACCGTCGGCGAGCTGATCCGCGAGCCGCTGGTGATCCACGGGATCGGAACGCCGGCCGAACAAAAGGCCCGCGTGTGCGAACTGCTGGAGCGCGTCGAGATGTCGCCCAGCGCCTACAATCGCTACCCACACCAGTTTTCCGGCGGCCAGCGCCAGCGCATCTGCATCGCGCGGGCACTTACGCTGAAGCCGAAACTGATCGTCTGCGACGAAAGCGTTGCTGCGCTGGACGTTTCGATTCAGGCGAAGGTGCTGGATCTTTTGCGCGACCTGCAGAAGGAAAGCGGCGTCACCTACCTCTTCATCAGTCATGACATGGCGGTGGTTGAGAACATTTCCGACCGCGTCGCCGTGATGTATCTAGGCCAGATCGTTGAGATGGGAACGCGCGCGCAGCTATTCGGCAATCCTCAACATCCCTATACAAGGCGCCTGCTGGAAGCGGTCCCGGTCCCAGACCCTCGCCGCGAACGGGCGCCCGGTCTGCGCCTGGCGGGCGAGATCCCGAGCCCGGTGTGGAAAGTCGGCGAAGCCCCGGAACAGGCGCGTCTCATCGACATCGGCGACGGTCACCTCGTCGCCGATGTCGATTCTCAATGAGACGTGATTCATAGGAGCGTCTCGGGCTTCGTGGCGCTTTCGGATTGGATCATTGCCGCAGTTCCAGTTGGATCGGTGTCGGACACGCCACATCCCGACGGGCAGGTCAAAAAATCCGCTCGACGCTAAGATCGCCGCTGGACCGGCCAACGCCGCGCGCATAACTTGTTCATAAGCTATACTCTTCTCTGTTGGTAAGCCGACTGATCCCGGAACTGCCATCGTTGAAGCTGCTCAGCTCCGCCTGCGGCCTGTGGGCCTTCGTGAAGTTAAGAGGTCTCCTAAGCGGTGACGCTCTCTTCCCCGAACTTGATCGCTTAGCCGAGGAACCGAGGCCAGTCAGGCGCTCGTAAGCAACCGTTTAAGTCGCACGAACGAGGCCTCCCTCTTCCATCGAGATTTCAAATCCATAAGGTCAGAACCCGGCAACTCACGTCAGACATGCAAAGACGCCTCTCGGCCGGCGTCAGGAGGTATCCATTGATTTACGGCTTCATAGGGACGGGGACGATCACCGCTGCGATGATCGAAGGAATGATGACGTCGGCACTCGACGTGACGAAGGTGCTTGTGTCGCCCCGCAACGCCGAGGTCGCGGCAGGTCTGGACGCGCGGTTCTCTAAGGTCGAGGTCGCGGCGAGCAATCAGGCGGTCGTCGACGAGGCCGAAATTCTCGTACTTGCAGTAAGGCCCCAGGTCGCCGAGGAAGTCCTCACGGGGCTCCGGTTCTCCTCCCGCCGGAAACTCATCAGTGTCATCGCCGCCACCGATCACTCGAAGCTTGGATCGTGGACGGGATGTTCTGAAGCCGAAATCGTGCGCGCCATTCCGCTGCCGTTCGTCGCCGATCGCAGCGGTGTGACGGCGATCTTTCCCGCCGACAGTATCGCTTCCGAGCTCTTCGCGGCTCTGGGCAAAGCTGTCGAATGCAAGGACCAGAACGAATTCGATCTGCTGGCGGTCGCCAGTTCCATGATGGGCGCTTACTACGGACTGATGGAGAGGGTGGGCGGCTGGCTGGTTGAGCACGGCATGGATGACCGGACCGCCAGCCGCTACCTGACGGCGCTCTATGCGAGCCTCTCACAGGTTGCAGCAACAAATGCTGACGCGAGCTACTCCGGTCTCAGGCAGGAGTTTTCGACGAAGGGTGGACTTAATGAACAGGTTTTCCGGGAATTCGAGGAAAACGGCGGCTCGTCCGCGCTTTTGAAGGCGCTCGACGGAGTTCTCGAGCGCGTCCAAAAAGGCTAGCCGGGGCTTGATCAGTTCGTCCGGGCGCTCGCCCCGGGCAGCATTGCAGGAGACAGTTTCAAGCCGCCGCTGTCACCCAAAAGGCCGCTCGATCGACTGCGACGGTTCGGTGAAGAAGACCGGGCCTTCCTCCGTCATGTAGATGATGTCTTCCAGGCGCACGCCGCATTCTCCGTAGAGCGCGAGCATCGGCTCGTCCGAGAAGACCATACCGGGCTCGAGGGGCGTCTTGTTGCCGCGAACGATATAGGGCTCTTCGTGCACATCCATGCCCAGCCCGTGGCCAGTGCGGTGGGGCAAGCCCGGCACCTTGTAGTCGGGACCATATCCTGCGTCCGTCAGCACTTTCCGCGCCGCGAAATCGACCTCTTCGCAGGCCGTGCCGATCCTGGCGGCATCGAAGGCGGCGCGTTGCGCCTTCTGCTCCAGGGACCAGATCTCCCGCTGGCGTTCCGTCGGTGGTCCGAAGACATACGTGCGGGTGATGTCTGAGCAGTAGCGGTGAGTGTGAGCGCCGAGATCGATCAGGACCATGTCGCCTCGCTTCAGGGTCTGCGCATAGGGAACACCATGGGGATAGGCAGTCGCCTCGCCGAATTGCGCGGCGGCAAAGGTGTGGCGCATGCCGAGCTTGACGTGGGCGGCGGCGATGAAATCGGTGACGTCCGTCGTCGAAATGCCTTCGAAGAGGCCCTCCCATACGGCCTTGTGGACGCGAAGGCTGGCGGTCATCGCGGCTTGAATGATGGCGATCTCGGTCGCCGACTTGATCTGCCGGCACTGGGCGATCAGGTCCTTGGCGCCGACGATCTTCAGGCGACTGCCGAGATGGGCGGTGATCGAGCTGGAGAAGACGAATGGCGTCGCCGGATCGAAGGCCACTGTATCCCCTGCGGCGTCGAGGCCACAGATTAGGTCTGCGACCAGAAGGGCCGGGTCCTCGTGCTCCTCCCAGACTGCAATCTCACCGGGGATGGTGATCAGCGTCTGGGTCTTCGGCTCCTCGAAAGCCGGGCTGATATAGATCGGAGCGCCGCTGGAGGGGATGATCGCGCCATGCATGCGTTCGCTCGCTCCGAGCGTGATGGCGGTGAAATAGGTGAGGCTCGTCGACGTATCGAGATAGACCGCCTTGATGCCCCCATTCCGCATCAGTCCCTGCAGCTTGGCGATACGCGCGTTCAGTTCCGCGGCCGAAATCGGTGGGATGGCGGCGGCGATGTCGTCGAATTCGGCAAGCGACTGTTCAAAGGACTTGTAGGCAGGGGCACTCATGCTGGTTTTCCTAATGGGCAGTGCGGCGGGCCTAGCCCGCTGCGCATCGGTGGAATTGGCGGGGTTTTATGCGGCGTAGCTGTAGCGCCGGGCGATGAACATGCTGCTGGCGACGGTCAGTATCAGCGTGACGGCCATCAGGATGAAGGACAGCGTTGCGCCGAACGGCCAATTGGCCTTGCCAAGCACCTCGTCGACCACCATCGGCGCCATCATCCGGAAATTGGGGCCGCCGAGCAGGACGGGTGTCGCATAGGCATTCATGGTCAGGATGAAGGAGAGCACGAAGGCGGCAAGAATGCCGGGCATGACGAGCGGCACGGTGACCAGCCGGAAGGTCTCGAACGGGCCTGCGCCGAGGCTGAGCGAGGCGTCCTTGGTGTTGGGATCCAGGCCTTCGAGGACGCTTTGAAGGGTCAGGACAACATAGGGCAGGTTGACGGAGA
>TARA_R110002051_G_scaffold293203_1_pt1 | contig 12361 bp, 5 predicted proteins | sample TARA_R110002051 | Tara Oceans TARA_R110002051 (sample SAMEA4397023) | marine metagenome | biome: Polar Biome; feature: [MES] marine water layer (ENVO:01000295) within the mesopelagic zone...; material: water (ENVO:00002006), including particulate matter (ENVO:01000060) such as......
ATAGACCAAAATAATGCCCACCCAAATCCATAGGTTCCACATATTACCTGTCATTCCATCAATAATTTTAGCCGGTCCCATCAAGAATACGGTACCAACAAAAATCAAAAGTACTATGGTGAAGTAGCGCATAAAATGCTTCATCCTTGGGCCAAGGTATATACCTACTACCTCACTAATACTAAGTCCGTCGTGGCGTATAGAAAGCATGCCTGAAAAATAGTCGTGGACAGCCCCCGCAAATATGCTTCCCAGTACGATCCATAGAAAGGCGGCAGGTCCGAACATGGCACCGGCTATTGCTCCGAAAATCGGGCCAAGCCCCGCAATGTTCAGGAATTGAATGAGAAAAATTCGCCATGCCGGCAAGGGCATAAAATCCACATCGTCCTGTAATCTTATGGCCGGAGTAGGACGATCTTTATCCACACCAAATATTTTCTCCACGAATTTTCCGTAAGTGAAATAGCCTAAGATTAAAAGTATAATTGATGCTATAAATGAAATCATTGCTTTACTCTAAATTCATAAGATCCCGACTTCAATTGTAATTCAATTGTGCCGCTATCTTTTTTAATAATTGATATACGATTGTTCTTTTCTAGTTGCCTATTGCCTTCCAAAAAATAATTTCCACTCAAATAGACCGTAGATGAACTATTGCAAGGAATATTTACTTTATAAATTATTGATTTACCTTTTCTCTCCCATGCTGAAATAATTTTTCCATAAGGTCCTGTATGCTGCGAATTAAAGAAATTCAATCCCTCAACAAAATTTGGCTTCAATATCACATTTTTAAAACCGGGTTCAAGTTCATCAGGATATATCCCCCCTAAACCCTTATAAAACCAAGCACTAATTTCTCCAAACATAATATGATTCTGTGAAAGATCGCTCTTTGCATCCAAATTCCAATTTTCAAATAGGGTGGTAGCTCCATTTTTTATCCAATAGCCCCATGATGGGTAAGAATCACTGGTAGCTAATTGAAATGCCAGCTGGGAATAGCCGTTCTCGCTTAGAGCGTCCAAAATCGCTTTGCTTCCCAATAGCCCTACGTTTATATGCATATCATCCTCTTCAACTTTTTTCGCCAATCTCTTTGACACCAACTTAATCAATTCATCAGGTACAACCTTCCATTTTAGGGCCATACTTAATTCCGTTTGCATTCCTGAACCATAAATACCTGATTCTATATTTAGATATTTATCGTTTATACTTTGTTTTATTTTATCTGCCAAATAGGAATATTTTTTAAAATCAGAATCATATCCTAATATCTTTGCCGTCCGAGATAATATATTTACATCTACATAATAATAGATTGAAGAAGTTAACTCAACTGGAGGTTTGGAAGTAACAGGCACCCAGTCTCCTAGCCCCCAGCTCGTAAGTCCATTCGGACTCATACCTGTTATATGATCCACATATTTTTTCATTCCAAAATAACAATCTTCCAAAATCTTGACATCACCATAGAACATATATATATTCCAAGGAATTAAGGTAATGGTACTGGTCCAGTCTGGACCATTGGCCCAATGATAACCCCAACCATTGCTAGGTATTATTGCTGGTAAAACACCATTTGACTGTTGCTCATCCAAATGATCATCCATCCATTTTTCATAAATTGTAATGGCATCAAAATTATATAGACCTGTTTCTATATTGATATGTGCATCACCAGTCCAACCATTTTTCTCTCTTTGTGGACAATCTGTTGGGTAACCAAAAAGATTTGATAAATAGGTTCTATTGGTAGCTGCCCAAATACTGTTTAATATTTCATTGGATGAAGAAATCTTTCCCGATTCCGGAACAACATTATGAAGAAAAAATGCTGTAAGATTATCCCTTTTCAAGGTAATTGGAACATCAGATGACACTTGCGCGTACCTAAAACCTTTATAGTTAAATTTTGGATTAAATACCTCCTCATTAATACCGTTGATAGTATATATATCGGTTTGGAACAGATCAGAATTATCGGTTGGCCTAAAATGAACATTAATATTGGAGAGATCTACTCGGCCATCTGGTCCGAGTTGCTCAGAATGTACTATTTTAAAAGAAGTGCCTTCAACACCCTTAACCTTAAACTGGGTAATTCCCGACATATTTTTCCCAAAATCATATAAATATGTGGTTTCATCTAATCTTTTACAGGTTAAAGCTGGAATTTTTTCTGCAATACTAATAGGATGTAAATTTTGGGAAACTATATTTTTAGACGGACTACCAACTACCCTGGCATTCTCCCATTTAGAATCATCAAATCCAATGCTGTCCCAACCGTTTTGAAAAAGCCTTGAATCATGATGTTCCCCAGTGTAAATACTATTAAATATAATTGAGCTAGTACTTGTTTTCCAATCTTCCTCAGATTTAATTATTTCTTTCGATCCATCCAAATAGGTTATTAGTAAATCAAAACAAAATTTAGGTCTGCCACGCCATGGTGCCTGATCAAAGGCCCAAACTGCTTTAGATTGATGATTAAACCACCCATTGCCCAAAATTACACCTAATGCGTTATCCCCAGGTTCGATTAATTTCGTTACATCATAACCAACATATAGGTTTCTTCGATCATAACGCGTGAACATTGGGTCCAATAAATGGTCGCCTATTTTTTTTCCATTAATGGAAAGTTCATATAATCCAGCGGTTGCAATATAGGCATAGGCAGATTTAATTTCTCGATTTGCTTTGAATTCTTTTCTGAAAAGTGGAGCAGGACTTAAATTATAGTCCATCACATCAGAAATCCAATTGCCCTTCCAACCAGTGTTGTCCATAATTCCAGTGACAAAACTTGCAACTTTTGAAGAAGTTGTAACATTGTTTGAACTTTGCAAAATAACCTTCCAGTAATACTTTTTGGCGGATTGCAATTTTTCTCCACCATATCGCACCAATTGATTGGAATTATTCAATGAATTGGATTTCCAAACTAGATTTTTTTCATCAATAACTGCCACCGAGTCTGTTCCTAGAAATATCTGGAAACTTTTCGGTTCAAAATCATTTAAATCCGCACCAATCTTCCATGTGAACCGTGGGTTTCTGGCATCGACACCAATTGGGTTAACGAGATATTCACATTTTAAATCCGTTGGCACTAGTAAATTGTTTATCAGCTTTTCCGGTAAAAGGGACAACAAGACAATGATAAATAATGCTATTTTTTCCATCTACAACCTTACTTCAATTTTGCCTATTTCTTATTCTTTGAAATCGCATATAATTCTTCAAGAGCTGAATTAATTTTTTCCCATGCAATTTCGTGGGGTAGTTCGTTGTTTTTTGCACTTAATGCCCCCAACACCCCCGCAGCTTGGCCCATAGCCACTGCATTTCCAGTTACTCGATAGCTTGCATGCGCTATAAAATCTCCGCTAATACATCTACCAGCCATTAATAAACCATCGACATCCTTTGCAATTAATGCTCGAATAGGAATATCATAAGGTTTTGCCCTAAGCCCTTCACTATTGGCATTTTTTATAGTGTCCTTATCATTTTCATCTTTAGTAGCTGCATGAATATCTATTCCAAAAGTCACTCTAGCAATTGCATCTTTATGGCGAACCCCCATTATGAGGTCGGAATCCGTCACGGTATAGTGTCCATGTAGTCTTCTACCTTCCCTCACTCCTATCTGCTCACATGAAGCCACCAGCTTTACACCCTCCCATTTTCCACCAAGCTTCCTTAAGGCCCTAACTACTTTATTTACTTCTGCTCGCCCGTTAACTGTAGCAGTAGTCATTTGATCAGCATCAAACGGATCCACTCCATATTGGTGATTTATCATTAATGCAATCAAATTGTCTTTTACCTGAAACAATGTGGGGTTGCCATAAGACGGGTCAATTCCTGCCGAATGTAATTCTTGCAAGAAAGCGCTCCATTTCTTTCTATGTTCACCGTCTCCTTTGTAAAATGATATAAAATCACTGATTTTTTCAGGCTTGTCAACAGTAATCAAGGACATATAGGTCATTGGCTGGGTTTTCCCAGTGTCCTTATACCCATAATCCCAGCCACAGCCAGCTAGTGCACCAAGATCGCCATCTCCAGTGGCATCAATAAAATTCTTCCCCTTCCAGGCCTGTCGTCCTGATTTGGACTCAGTAATGATAGTTGTTAATTGATTATTTTCGTCTTTATAGGCAGCCACAACTCGGGTGTGCAATTGAAACTTTACGCCAGCTTCCAGACATTTTTCCTCCAATAACAACTTCATTTCCTCAATTTCATAAACAAATTTACTCGGATTGGTACCTCTTCTAGCTCCTCTTTTCTCCAATTCCTTTGTCAGTTCAAAGGTTATTCCCGGTTTATCAAAGTCAAACAACCATGCTAGCATCCCCGCGGTCCAAACACCTCCCAAACATCCATGAACTTCTATGAGTCGAACATTTGCGCCCGTGCGAGCGGCGGCAACGGCAGCGGCAAATCCTGCCGGTCCACCTCCACATACAATTACGTCTGTTTCTTCGACGATTGGTATATCTTTAGCTTCTTCATGAAACATATCGGCAGGCAAACCTTTAGAATAAAGAATTTTATTGTCCTTACCCAGTATAGGTAAATGACTAAACATTGTTGCTCCCCAAAGTCCAGTTGCTGATTTTTTTATAAATTTTCTTCTTTCGTTTTTCATTTTTAATATTTTAATTTCTTTTATATTTTATTGTTTTACCATTTAACTCTCTTTTTCGTTTCATCCCAAACTACCTTTTTTCCTTTTCTATAGGAAATCGTTGCCATGTGAGCAACAATAGCTTCTTGATAAGCTGCTTCAATGTTACAACTGGTATCCCAACCATTACGAATACAAAGAAGCCATTCCATTATATGAAGATGTGTAGGGTCTAATTTTCTTCCATTCCTATATGTACTCATCATTCCCTTTTTCTGAAAATATCGTGATGTGGCACCACTGACAGCATCAACTGAATCCAAGTTTTCATTTTTTGTTGGATATTCATAGAAAGCGCTTTCTGTATTCATAATCCCGCTCGCTAACTTGTTAGCATACTTTTTGGAATTTCTACATGGAAATATTTTAATATTATTTCCCAAATACATGGTGGCATCACTACCCATAACCATGGTTTCTCTAGTTGCATCATTGGACAAAGTAGCACTATACAGCAACGTTAGTCCAAATTTTGGGTATTCAAAACTGGCTTGGAAAACGTCCGGCACCTCCCTGCCGTCTTGATAATAGTAAATACCCCCGGAGGCCATTGCAGAATGAGGAATTCCCAATTCCATAATTGCATTCAGAGAATCATATTCATGTGTAAATAAGTCTCCAGCCAAACCTGTTCCATAATCCCAATATTTACGCCAGCGAAAAAAACGATCAAGATCAAACTCGTTTTTTGAATCGAATTGAGCCCAATCGATGTTACTTTCATTTGCTTCTAATGGAATATCATAAATCCATGCACCATCAGGAGTATTTCTATTTGTAGATGATTGTATTAACGACACCTTACCAAGAACATCCAAATAAAGGATATCCTTGGCCTTATGGTAGGTGTCTTTCTGTCTTAATTGGTGACCTAATTGAAATGTGATTTCATTAGTTTTAACAACTTGGTAAACCTCTTCGACTTCTTCCAACCTATGTGTAAGACATTTTTCCACATAAACATCCTTTCCGTTTCTTGCAGCTTCGATAATCATGGGTGCATGCATATGGTCTGGGGTAGCAATTATTACAGCATCTACATCTTGGGCTGAAATCAATTCCTTATAATTTCCAAATCTCCTGGCTGAAACACCAGATGCCTCCAAAGCTTTTGAAGCCCGCACATCAAATAAATCGCAAACACCTGTAATCGTGACATTGAGATTTTCTTGATTAAGATAATCGTGATAGGCTTCCTTCTCCCTATTTTCTTCAACCCATTGCTTCGTAGGGAAACCTAACGCGCGTAATAGCTGTTCCCCTCTAATACCAAAACCAATTATGCCAAGTCTTAAGGATTTAGCATGTAGGCCCCTTGGACCATGTTCGTTGGAACTCAATTTATTATCAAGTGGGTTAGGTACCATAAATGCGAATGGCAACAAACTGGATAATTTAATAGCACTTCTCCTGCTTACACCCATGATTTATTTTTTTTGCAAGGTTTTTGATCAACAATAACTCAGACGACAATTAATCTACCTTAGCCAGAACATCCGATTAAGAATTAGTAGCCTGGGTTCTGGTCAGTTGCTGGATCTAAAGCTAAATTGAAGTTAAATTCGTTAATTGGGATTGGCCAGAGATAATTTTTTTCTGAAAGACTTTTCCCTCTTATGTCCATAATTATTTCATCCGCTTTTCCCGTTCGTTTTAACTCAGGCCATCGTTTCCCTTCTAATTGAAATTCGTACCCTCTCTCCTTAATAATTAAATCAACAAATGTGTTTGAGTCGTAATCCTGAACACTAAAATCCACTGGAGAAGAATTTATAGGATCAAATCCGTACGCACGACGGTGTACTTGGTTTAACGCTTCCATTGAACTTTCAGTAACTCCATTGACCTTACTATCTGCTTCCGCGTATATTAATAATAAATCTGCATAACGATACAAAGTCACAGGGTTGGACCCACGATCCAGACCCAATGTTTCAGGGTCTATAAACTTTTTGGATAACAAGGTGGTAGGAGATACCCCAAATTCCCAAGGATACCAAAGTCCCTTGCGTAAATCATTATCATCCCAGTTCATGTATGCCGGATTTGTAGAATCACCATGAACACCATATACTCCTGAATTGGCATAAAATCCAGTTCCAGGATGATTGAGCAATCCAGGCCAGACGCTACCAAACCCTTGATCATGAGTATAAAGAGCATAGAATATCTCTTCAGAATTTTTTGCGACCCCTGCACTAAAGATATTCTGATAATCATCAGTTGTTTCTATAGGTAAAAGAGCATACTTACCAGATTGTATTACCTCATTGGCCTTATTACTGGCCTCAGTAAAATTTTCCATACTCAAATAAACATCAGCCAACAAAGTTTTGGCCACCCACTTAGATGGTGCTCCTCTTAGTCTTTCGTTATCTGGAAGATTAGCCTCTGCATAATTCAAATCAATAATGATTTGCTCATAAACTTCATTTATAGGGCTTCTTGCTATATCAGTTAGTTCCAAGTTTTCTTCTGTTCGCAGTGGTACGGCACCCCAATTTTTAATTAAATTAAAGTATGCAAATGCTCGTAAAAATCTGGCTTCTCCTAAAAGTTCTTGATTCACCTCTGGACTGAGCACCGTATTATTAGACAAGTTTAATACTACTAGGTTTGCATTACGTATACCTAAATAAAGTGGGGCCCACATATTGGATGTACGCGTAATCCACGTACCGTTCAATCCATCATAATTGTTTAACCATGACCAACTACCTCTACCATAACAAAACTCTCCCAGTGCACTATTAATGCCAACAAGGCCGGCATCAGGCAATTTTCGTAGGGGCTCATATATGGCATTAACAGCTGTTTCCACCTCTAAGGCTGTATTATAAAAACTTTCCTCTGCTACTAATCTAGGTTCTTCCTCTAATAAACTTTCACAGGACGTAAGCAATAAGACCACTAAAGTCAGCAAAAGGGTGAATATCCAATTGCAATTTTTTATTAATCGAAGTTCATTATCCGACAATTTATATTCAATATTTCTCATTTTTTTATTATTAGGTGTTATGAAGTGATGTTAGAAACTTGCCTGAATACCTAGTGTAATGGACTTGGCAGTGGGATAAGTATAATAATCCATCCCTTGGTTAACAGATGTGCTACCTCCTCGTGAGTTAACTTCTGGATCCCACCACGAATAATCTGTAAAAGTCAATAAATTTTGCCCACTCACATATAAGCGTAAATTGCTCAAGCCCAACTGTTGTATTTCCAATTGATAAGCCAATTCTATATTTTTCAAGCGCATATAAGACCCATCTTCAATAAATCTATTGGAAGCTTTTACATTGCTACTTAAAACAGGTAAAGGGTACTTAGCATCAGTATTAGTTGGGGACCAATGATCAAGATAAACTTCCCTGGGCATATTCAGACCTATTCCATAATCCAACGTATTATTAATAGCGTTAATATTAAAAATATCATTCCCAGAGGTCCCCTGAATAAAAAAGGAAAACTCAAAATTTTTGTAGGTCAAACCAGACTGAAAACCATAAATAAAATCAGGGTTGGGATCTCCAATGTACGTCTTATCATTATTGGTTATGACGCCGTCATTATCCAAATCTTGAAAAACTATAGCTCCATTTTCGTCATAACCATCCTCTAAATATCCCCAAAAACGACCAACTGGCTGACCTTCCCGTAAAATATTCAAATCATCCTGCACTAAATTTACATTGACACTACCTCCGAAGATGTCTCTATCTTCTGCCAATTTTGTTATTTTATTTCTATTTGCTGAAATATTAAAATTCACATCCCAAATGAAATTATCCGTAGCAAACAATTTTGCGTCCAATCCAATTTCGAGCCCTTTATTTTGTAATCCACCAATATTCCTTATACTCGTTAGATAACCCATTGAAGATGGTAGGCCAACGGTATTTAATAAATCTCTGGTGTTCTTTACATAGTAATCCAAAGTCATATTTAGTTTATTGTTTAGAACCCCTAAATCAAGACCTGCATTCTTTGTTTCTGACGTTTCCCATTTTAAATCTTGTGGTAGTCGGGTTCCAGGTCCATAATTCACTTGCAAGCCATCACCGAGAACTGTACTTCCTGAATAAAGTAAATTTAATGTTGTATAGGGCCCAATAGCCTGGCTCCCAACTGCTCCCCAAGAAGTTCTTAATTTTAGATTAGAAACAAAGGATTCTTCCCCAAAAAAATCTTCATTCGAAATCCGCCAAGCTGCCGCTACTGAAGGAAAATACCCCCATTTGTCACCCTCGCTAAACTGAGAGGCTCCATCTGCCCTAAAACTTGCAGTTAAAAGATATCTTTCATCATATGCGTAATTTAAGCGCCCTAGTGCAGATAAAAGTTGTGATTTCGTGTATGTACTAAATGGAATATTTGGATTTATCGCAGCTCCAATGTCATATGGCCCAACAATATCACTAATATAACCACTACCTCCACCTCCGTGAGATACAGTAGTAAAATCTTGATATGTTAATCCAATAACAGATGATATACTATGTTTTTGATTAAATGTTTGATTATAACTTATCGTATTCTCACTTAGGTAACTCGTATACCTTCTTGTGTTAATATTTGCTGAACTGTTGCCCCCCAATGAGTTATTAGTAACATAAGTAGTGTTAAGCTCTTCATTACTTTCCACACCTCCTAATAACTTAATGGTCAATACAGGAATTGGTTTATATTCCAAATCGGCATTTACCATAACCAAATTCGCTTCCTTTGAAGAAGTAACCTCATTTAGTATATTAATTGGATTGGATAGAGAATTGGAAATAAATGGATAAGCTGTCAATAATTGCCTGTAAGAACCGTCAGAATCATATGGTGTTAAGGTTGGGGGTGCGGAAAGAGTACCACCAATTATCCCACCACCCCGGTTTCCGCCAACAGGATCTTTGATATCTGTTTTTACCTTACTTAATTTAGTTGACAAACTTACATTTACTTTCTTATTTAACTCTTGCTGAATATTAGATATCAGCGAATATCTATTATAATCACTTCGCTTTACAATGCCTTCCTGATTGAATATACTAGCCCCTATAGAAAACTTCGTAGTTTCATTACCTCCATTGATGTTTAGAGAATTTCTTTTCATTGGAGCATCACGGAACAATGCATCTTGCCAATCAAAACCTTTGCCAAAACTATTGATTTCTTCTTGAGAAAAATATGGGTCCAAATTTCCATTAACTAAGGTTTCATTAACAAATTCTCCATATTCCGTAGCATTCATTAAGTCTAATTTTTTTCTTAGAAATTGAACACTATAGCTTGAATCAAAATTTATAATAGTTTTCCCAGCTTTCCCTTGTTTTGTAGTAATCAATACTACACCATTCGCACCCCTTGATCCATATATTGATGTTGCGGATGCGTCTTTTAAAATTTCGATACTTGCAACCTCCGAACTATTCAAAATTCGAATATCAGACGTTGGAAAGCCATCAATTACGTATAAAGGTTCATTGCTTCCTTGAATAGACCCAATTCCACGTATCCTTACACTAATTGGAGCACCAGGTGCTCCTGTGTTTTGTTGTACATTAACTCCTGCTGCTCGACCACTCAAGGCCTGTAAAACGTTATTAGTAGGTAGACTATGTATTTCATCTTCCTTTACAATTGAAACGGATCCAGTCAAATCACTTTTTTTGACTGTTCCATATCCAACTACAACAACCTCATCCATACCTACAGCACTTTCTTCTAAGGTTACAGAAATAGTAGTCTGTCCATTAAGTGGAATCTCCTTGGTTCCAAAACCCACATAAGAAACTACAAGAATGGCATTATTATCGGCTAACTCCATTGAAAAATTACCATCAAAATCTGCTTGTGTACCATTTGTTGTTCCTTTTTCAAGAATATTTGCACCTGGTAGTGGTGTGCCATCTTGATCTTTAATGGTACCAGTTATCTGAAATTGAGTCGGCTCATTACTGGGCTCGTTTACACCTAATATAGGAGAGGGTAGTACTTTTACTTTACTCTTTCTCAGAATTACCTGTTTGTTCAATATCTCATAAGCAACATCAGTATTCGAAAACAATTTGAATAAAATATTTTCGATTTTTTGCTTCTCTACTTTTATAGTAACTTTTCTATTTAAATCAACATCTTTCCTATTCAAGAGAAATTTAAATTCAGATAAGGCTTCTATTTCATGAATAATGATTTCCACACTAGTATTGGAAAAATCCAAGGATATTTTCTTATTCTGAGAATATGTATTTGCCTGTATCTGAAATAAAGCAGCGATGGTCAAGAGTACCGTCAATTTCATCTTTAAGCTTAATTTAAAAGGGAATACTAAATACTCCCCATAATTAAAGAGTTTTTTCATAATTTTGTAGTGTTAATTGGTTTAAATTTTTTTAAATCATTTTTTACTAAATCGGGAAATGTGTCCGCATTTTCCGATTTTTAAGTTAAAATGATTGTGGTTTAGTTTATTTAAAAGTGTTACTTCATATATCTTAGATTTTAAGGATTAAGTTCTATTTAATGATTACTTCGTTCTCTATAATTGCATATTCGATAGCCCAACTTTTGTTAAATGTTTCTAAAACTTGGTCAATTGTTTCTACATCAAACGTGGCATCGAACAATTGCTCCTCCAATTCCTTATTATTATTGTTTATAATTACGTTATAATGTCTTTGTAAGGCTTCCCTGATTTGTTTGAACGAGGTATTACGGAAAACCAATTTCCCTCCTAACCAAGCTGTATAAAGACTGGTGTCTACATTAAGTACAGTTATTTCATTATTATCTTTGTTCCATTCCCCTTTGTGGCCAGGTTCCAGCATTACGGAATCTAAATTGGAAGACTTTTTCTCTGTCCTCTGTAGTTTTACAACGCCTTCAACCAGAACTGTATTAATATTGTCATCCTCCGGGTAGTTTGAAACATTAAATTTTGTACCCAATACTTGAATATCTATTGCATTGGTATTCACCACAAAAGGATGTTCTTTATCTTCAGTAACATCAAAATAAGCCTCTCCAGTTAAAAAAATTTGTCGGCTAGCTCCTCGTATAAAAGAAACGGGATAACGAAGGGAGGAACCCGAATTTAAATAAACATGGGTGCCATCCGAAAGAACCACATCAAATTTTTTACCATATGGAACATTCAGCGTATTGTAAATCAATTTTTGATTTTCGGCTTTGCCCGCGTAGTTTAATTGAGAATTGTTCTGCGTACTAATAATATTGCCGTCTTCATCTCTCACAATCCTATTTTCATTAGTTCTTAAGGTTTCTATTCTCCCATTACCCAACATAATTGTAATAGCCTCCTCTTTAGGGATCAAAACGTCGGTTTCATAAGCAAAGGAGCCCACTTGTTGGAAGTAGTAACCTAAAGAAAAGAGCAAAATACCTATGGCGGCATATTTCATAAATCCCGTAAAATTCCTTCGGATTTTATCCCTTTTTATTTTTTGCAATAATTTTTGCTTAATCTTATCCGTATCAGGTCCGTTCATACTAGTAATTATCTCAAAATGTAATTGAATATATTCCTGAAAAATCTTGGTATTGCCATCTTCTAAAATCCAATCGGACAAGGCATCCAGTTCTTTTGCGGTTGCATTGTTTGATAGATATTTAAGAATAATTTTTTCTTCCTCT
>TARA_R110002051_G_scaffold167858_1_pt1 | contig 12352 bp, 7 predicted proteins | sample TARA_R110002051 | Tara Oceans TARA_R110002051 (sample SAMEA4397023) | marine metagenome | biome: Polar Biome; feature: [MES] marine water layer (ENVO:01000295) within the mesopelagic zone...; material: water (ENVO:00002006), including particulate matter (ENVO:01000060) such as......
ATACTCAGAAGACTCTTCTTATACACCACATAATTTAAATTCATTGCTATGTGAGTGGGGAGTATATAAGCGTTAACTCCTCCCGAACATTGGAATGTGGCTAATTGATTACACCAAAAAGGTGCGTGATAATCAAGATTGCTTATCGCCTCATCTATCGCTGTCTTGATCTGAAAGTCTGTAAGCTCTACACGGATTACAGGATGCCCAAGTCTACCGAGAATAAAACTTTTGATAGTCTCCTCATAAGGATTAAATTCTATTGGGTCTCCTAGCTTAGTTACGTTTAGCTTGCTACCATCTATAGCGGTTGACCAGATATCTGTGTCGCCTAGAAGTCTACCCCCATAGGATCCAAAGGTATCCCCAAACCCTAGCAACTTAGGGTCAACTTTAGGCGCGGCTGCTGCTACCATTTAATTCCTCAAAGGTTTTTTTTGTACTAAGCTTTACCTTAGGCTTCATTTTTTTTGTAATTTTCTGAGTAGGATCTTTAATTTCTTCTAGAAACCGTGAGTCTACATGGGAGCTAGAGGAAAACTCTTCTCCAGGACGAATCTCGATTATCGCATTGTCAATATGCAAAAGCATATTCCATCGACATTTACTTCTGTATTTGTGCATGAATAACCTCTAAAGTATATAGAGAAGGAAGGAGGGCCAGAGGTTAGATTCCTCTGACCCTCCTGTTATTTTCTTACTTACTCAGCCTAGAGGCCTGGTGTCGCAACGCCGTTGAAGGTGGTGTTTCTAGCGAATGGTGAGTAGAGGAAGTTTGAGGTAGGACCAATAATCCTGATGACTCGATAGTACCTGTTATAAGGCTCAATCGTGACCTTACCGTAACGGGTAAGGATACCTTTCCTAGGCTGGAAGGTATCAGGATCAACAATTGTTGGCAACTGCTGGAGTGGGATGTATGGTGCGTAAATCAGACCAGCATCCATGGCAGTGTCACCTTTGTAACCCATAAGAATTTCATCAGAGGGGTACATTGGGTCAACATAGAGGTCGTAGCGACCCATGAACTTACCTTTGAATGCGATAGCACTCTTAGAGATGTTCGTGGGACCATCACTAGGCAGGATACCTCCTTCAAGCTTAGAAGCACTTTCAAGAAGTGAAGCAACTAAGGGTGAGGTAAGAATCCAGTTACCTGGTCCACGCATGGTTGTCTTGTAGATGTCTTGCGAAGCAAGGTTGATCACAGCAAGAAGGTTTGCGTAGACTTCGCCAACGTGACGAGGACTCATGGCAAGGTCAGTTTGAGCAAAATCAATAGTAAAGATATTGGAATCTTGCTTGAATGAACCAAGCGAAGTATCACTTCCCGTTCCCTGACCCCCATTGAAGTCGTAAGTAAACTGACGGGGAACAAACATTCCTGCTTCGTCCGCATTCTGAATACCTGCGAAGCTCTTATTGTCAGTACCCATGTTGATGTAGTTATCATCCATGCTCTGACCAATAGAAGCACCACCTTGAAGAGTATTGTGATAACCGTAAGCAATCATACGAAGATCTTCGATGAGTTCACGGTCAACTTCAAGAGCAAGCTCTTTAGAAAGAAGACCAGTAAGCTCCCGCTCAAGATCAAGGTTATGATAAGCCTTAAGATCTTGAGAAGCCTCAAGAGTCCAAAGGGCTCTCATCTTACGAGTGTTAGCAACGACTGCTTCCTGCTCGATGTGGAAGGTCATCTCTGGGATACCCGTTCCAGTCAAACGCTCACCAGCAGAAAGCTGATAACCGTAAGTAGAGCTTAGGTTAGGCCATGCAGCGATTGAACCGCCCATAGTACCTGAAGCAGCACCAACACCAGCAACCTGTCCACCAACACCAGTCAATCCGTTAGGTGTGTTGAAACCACTGACGGTATCAAGGACGTTAGAAACGTCGAAGCCATCAGAAGCGTAGTCGCCGTCAAGACCACCAGATGTACCTCTTGCACCATTAACACCAAAGGTGTTAGCGCCAAGCCCTTCAGTAGCGCGAGTCGTTTGTGAGCCGATTGCTGACGCTGTAAGACCTCTGTAAGTAAGGTTGAACTTACTGTACACAGTCTGGATGTTAGAGCCGTGTGCTCTGTCGTTACCAAGGTAGAATACCTGGCTTACTGGTCCTTGCATAGGCTGAACACCAACGAGTTGGTTGGCGATCAGATTAGGGTAGACTCTCCTTACAAGAGGGAAAGCGAACTTCTGGAAAGTACCGAGTTGACCAGTAGTGGTCGTACCTGCGGTGACTGCTTCGTTCATTTTGTCCTCTACAATAGACTTAGCTTGGTTTTCAAGTAGCTGTGCTGTAACTCTACGGGTGTATTCTTCTGAAATACCCTCAAGTACAGGAGACCACTTATCAACTAGCTTCTCATCGGTTTGATGCATTACATCTAGCATTTTATAAAATCCTTATTATAGATTGGAGAAAGGCATGAATTTCATGACCTCATCTGTTAAGAATTGGTTTTCAGGCCGAATTCTTTCTTCTGTTATTTCTTGTTCTGAGTTAGAAATAACAATAGCTTTTTCAGATGAGACAAACGCCTCTTCCTTGGAAGCTTCAAGATTAGCAACCTCTTCTTGAAGGTGCTTGTTGCTCTCTTCGGTCTCATACAATTGAGACTCAGTTAGAGATACTTTGTTACTGAGGACCTTAACAGTGCCCTCTAGTTTTTCGTTTTCAGTAACTACAGAGTTAATTTGATCGGAAAGAACATCAAATTCTTCCTGAAGCTCGGTGTACTGAGATGTGATGTCATTAACAGCGTTATCTTCGTCTGCGTCAGAAAGCTCTAAAGACATGAGGGAGCGAACTGACTCAAAGAGTCTGGCGTTTCTAAAGACTTCGTTCTCTTCTGATAGTTCTGTAAGAGCTTGAGTCTTTAAATCCTCTACCTTCGTCCTAAGGTACGCAGTCACTTTAGATTCTAAAAGACGAACCTGTGACTGAACCTGCTCGTTAATAGTAGAGTCTACGAGTTGAAAGATAGCTTCTACTGTAGACTCGTCAAGACCCTCGGGAAGAAGGTCTGCGATTTGTTTTATGTTATTCATGAATAAAATCTCCTATAGATTCATAGTATCTACGATACAGGTAGATACTTTGTACTTTTTTTTAAAAAATGTATGCGTTTCTCACTTCTTAGCGCGGTCTGAACCAACATCTCTAGCCCACTTATAAGCTTTCCCCGTTGCGCGGCCAGCTTTACCGACTACTTTACCTAAGCCCTCGGCTCCTTTTGAGATACCCTGACCTGTCTTCTCAACAGCCGTTTCAGCAGCGTCTCTTGTTGCTCCATGGACCGCTCTAGTGGTATGAGAAGTCCCTCTCTTCAGGGGACTTGCCGTTTTATCAAATGCTCGTTGCTCTTTACCAGCCATGGTAGACCTTGCTTTCGCGCTCTTAGATTTTTCTTTTGTTGCGTGGGTCTTAGTAGTTTGCTTAATGGTTCCTCGGTCCTGAGATCCTTTGGCCTTAATATTTTTCGATTCTTCGCCTCGTCTGGTCTTACCTGCAATCTTTGTCCCTGCGGCTTCGCCTTTAGCTTTAGCGATTGCCATACCTTTGGCTGATTTCTCTGCGTGTTTACGCTCTGATCTCTGACGTAATGCGCGACTAACAAAACCTTCTCTGTCTTTTTTCTCTTTATGAAGAACAGTTTTGTCTCCACCACTCTCAAGTTCAGCTAGACCTTCATCCAGCGTATGACCCATAGCAACTGCAAGAGCCTCAGCAATTCTATGCCAGTGACCGTCAGCCTTAACCAACTCCATAGCTTCCTTGCGAAGCATAGCGTTTAATTTCTCAGGGGGAACGGCAACGCCTAAAGCCTTATCGGTAAGATCATAACCGTTAGCCATCTCTTCACTCGATTGATCTAACCCAGTAACCTTCTTCTTCTTTTGCTTTTTGCTTTTTGCTTCGTCAATCCATGGAGTGTAAGCATCTCTCATCTTAGCTTCAAGCATAGTGATAAAGTTGCTTTCCTTTTTAAGCTTACCTTGAGTAGTTTTTACAAACTGAGATTCTCTAGATTCTGAAAGGCCAGGATATGCTCCTCTAGTTGAGGGGTCTGCGACAAGATCAAAGGTCACAAGGTTGAAGTCTTCGTTAACAATCTTAGCTCCGTTAGAGTCTTCAGATAAAGTACCCATTCCACGGGAGGAAATACCAATCTTAACTCCACCGTTTACTAGTGCTTGGGCAGTTAAGCCAGCAGGAGTCTTAAGGATTTCAGCCTCGCCAATAACCTCAGTACCTACCATATGGAGTTTAGTCACCAGATGCGAAGCATTAGCGAGCTTTACTGTGTCATTTTGAGGGTGATCTAATTCACCACACAACCTACGCTCTGCAATAAGGGGCTGCATCTTCTTAATCTGACCCTCAAGGACTTTAATGGGATAAATTCTTCCATTATTATTGGCCTCTTCTGCTCTCTGGAAGGTCCCTCTGATCTTCATCTTGTTACTTCCTGAACCTTCCTGAATAATTTCAAGATTATCCATAATAAAAACGTCTTGTATTAGTTGCATATTATTTTCCTTTATCTACGATACCGTCTTTTCCACCGATACCTCTTGCTTTTTTAATGGATCTGCTTCCATAGCGTTGCGCTAATTCTTTTGACCCTTTACCATGTCTCAACTCAGTTCTGGCTGCATGTTTTTTAATACTTCCCCAAGCGGAACTAGGAGTAGAGCTTCCAGGAGTAAATCCCTTAGCAATTTTACCTCTTCCACTCTTCTTCCCCCATTTACCTTTTGAGATGACGTAAGTTCTAGAAGCCCCTTTAGTTGAAAAAATCTCACCAACTCCACCACTACTTAAAGCATCCCGAATTGTATTATAAGTCCTTACACGACTCTTCTGTGATTTTGTCTTCTCTTTTGGCTCTTCAGTACCTTCATGCACAACTTCCCCATGCTTAAGTTGGGAGAGTTCTTGCAGTAAGCTACTAATAAACATTCTTACTTACTCATCCTAGCGCGTAAAGATTCTTTAAGAACATCTTTTTTAGATTTCTTTCGTTTAGATTTTGGGTTAGTGGCAGCAGGGCCTGCAAAATTAACTCCAATAGCTCCTGATGTAGTCATTTCAGAAATCATATCTTTAAGTTCTTTCAGTAATGAGATAATAGAATCACCTTGGCTTTCCGTAAGAAGGCCTGCGACAGGCGCTAACTCTCCTGTCAGAAAATTAGTTTCAGGCTCCTTGATTGGAGGATCTATGTCTAACTGCGAAAGCTCATTGGAAACCCAAGGCTCTTCAGGGACATAAGATTCTCCTAGAATAGCCTTCATGAAATTATCAGGAACAGCTACTTTAGTAATATCTTTTTGGTTGGGCTCAACCTTAGGGGTAGGCCTATCCATACGAGGAGAAACTTCTTTTCCTTCTCGAATACTGGCGATATCTCCTGCGATCAAGTCTGACGCAAAATCACTAATGCTTCTCATTACTCTTCTTCTTCTTCAGCAGTTCCTAATAAAAGGTCCTCAAGAGCGGCATCAATAATCTCATCTGCATCGTCATCGCCCTCATTAATTTGAGAAAGACGGTCTACGAGACCCATAACAATATCAAGATGCTCAAGAAGAGTATCTTCTGAAATCTGCTCGTCAAGATGTGAAGTGCAGAGGGGGCAAACATGCTTCGCCTCTTCTAGTTCCTCAGCCTCAGGTGCGTCCTCTTCGACGGTAGCTTCCGCTTCCTCGTTCATAACGGGTGTAATCCCTGCCTTGCCCCAGGCAGCGGACTCTAAAAGTTGAGCGCGAAGCTCGTCTGTTAATTGTGTATTCATAACATTTTTCCTTATATATTGAGATTATTATTAATCTCTATCCTTATCTAGTGCTCATATAGCAACAAGGCTATTTTATTTTATTTTTTGTTAAGCGTTTCTTTTTCTTTTCGCGTCATTCAAATCCACACCAGCGACAGCATCAGCCTCTTTTATATTACCAAATTTACTAGACCACGCAGCAGTAGAGACAGGGGGTATGATATACTGTCCTGTAGAAGAAGATTTAATAGGAAAATAATTCAACTCTTCCCCAGTTGATGCTGTTAGCCTGCTATTAATTCTAGTTTTCTTTGCAAAAGTAATCCCGTCATTTTTAGTTGGAGCGATCACTTTAACATTCTTAAAAATTCCACTTCTAATCCTAGGGAAGAGATAGTGAGAATTCTCTAGATAAATTAGCCTATTGAATTCGGTAATAGTCATCCTAGAAAGCAAATCAAAAGTATTTATCTCAGGGAATCCCGTTCTGTTTTCAAATAGCTTGTAGTTAGCTACTAATTCTGAAACTATATTGTGTGCTAACCTAAAGCTGGTAGACACACGCCCAGGCTGAGTTGCTCCCAGCCCCTCTTTACCACTAGTGGAGTAACCTTCTTGGAATGCAGTATTTGTCACAAGATTTATATCCACTACTCTAGCTTGACCATCTTTTTCTTTATAAATGTTTTCACCATTAGGATCCATCGCATAAGTAACATAGGGATCAGAGTTTGGTTCGTCCTTACTAATATTTAGGCTTGGGTAGAATGTGAGATCTCTAACTGTGTTTCCTTCGTCATCGAATTTACTTAATGTCGATCTAGTAGGAGAGAACATGTAGTCTTGTCGGTTTGTTGGGAACAGAATTATCGTATACGGTAGTTGTCTGGTTAATATAGGAATATTTTTATCGTTTTTTGCGGCATCTACAAGTATATCATTTTGCTTAAGTGTTATTTGATTAGTCGCTTCTACATAATCGAATATAGGATCATCATAATACATATAAAATGTTTTGTGATTTGCCTTGTATTTAATCCACTGAGAAAGCTCTCTCCTACCATCCACGGTTGGTGTGTCAAACAGACTATAAGTTGCTTCACTTTGAAATACATTCTCATGCTCAGTTCTAGTTGTAATCACTGCGCTAGTAACCAGCTTGAAGATATATGCATCCCGTCTAGGGTCCTCTCCGTCTCGGTTTAGTGAAGGAGTAAACTCGGTTCCACTAACTGACGATACCGACAGAGTAGTAACAGACTCTGACCCAAACAATCTTAACGCTTGATCTTTAGTTCTTCCACTCATAAGAAAAGCATGATCTTTTTCGCTATCAAGAAGCAGTGATTTCTTACTTCCTTTTACTAAGATTCTAATATAGTCTCCATCCTTCATGGTAAATGAACGACCTCCTACTTCAAAAAGGCCTCCATTCGTCACATAAAACTTCTTGCGAACTCCCCTAATTTTAACAGGAAGACCAACCTCTAGATCAGTAGGAAGTGTTCTCCATAAGTAACTTAATTGCTTAAGCCTGCCTTCCTCTAATTTATTAGGATCCAAAGGTCGCATACTTTCTTGTATTATCCCAAATCCTATAGTTCTATTTACAGCACGGTTCTGCCCTGGAATAATATGCAGTGCATTATTTCTTTTATTATTTTTAACTAATTTTTTAAGTGCTACTAAGCTGTATTTTCCTAGTGTACCCTCTAGTGCTCTAGATCGAATCATATTTAAACTAGATGATAGGGGGAAAGGGGTTCCTCCTAAAGTGCGGAGAGATTTAAAGAGATTAACAACCCTAGGCTGTAAAATTCTAAGAAGAACATCGTCCGTCAAACTTTCACCTAGATTAGAATCCCAATTCTTGTATGTATTATTTAGGTTGAACAATCGAGAAACAGCTTTAGGGACCCTAGATTTGAATAACTTAGTGTCCATAGAAGAATTTTTATAGGATCGAGTTACGTCTGGTTGGATGCGAGTCATAGCCACCGCAGTATCCACGATACCAGTAGGCCTCTTTCTCATTGCTATCCACTCTAACCAAGGATTATTTACATCTAATGTTTCATACCCCGTCTCTGCTGATCTCTTAACAAACGAGTCTTTAGTCTTCCAATCTAGATGATCCAAAGACCTACGACCCTTTTTTCCACCAGCCTTCGTAGAGGTCCTAGGCCTAATACCAGGACCTTTAGGAACTAACAGAGAATCCGATCCTTCTACCCCACTCTTTATAGCTTCATAAGGATTACCCCCTCCTGTATCCATATTATAATTATTTGAAGTATATTCTCCATTCTGGATTCTGCTTCCTGCCTTAGGGATCTCTGGATTATCCCTACTTGCTCTCTCGGCAGCAGAATTCGAGCAGAAGTTATCGCATGCTGTGAAACCAACGAAAGCTCCCATAGGATCCATTTCACACCTCTGAATGTTGATGGGGGACATCACAATTGTGTTACAACTCCATCTAGTGGTATGATCAGGAACATAGTCAGCAGGGTATTCATCATCGGGAAGTTCTTCCTCCTCTTCCTCTTCAGGAGGAGGCTGATAGGTGGTTGCTGGACCAGTACTTTGGAAGTGGCACATAATCCTATCCATTGTCGCATCAGGGCAACATCTCGATTGTCCATAACCAACGTAATAAGAGTCTTTGCAGCAAGGAGCCGTTCCCCCGCCAGCACACCCCCCTCCTGTTCCAGACGAAATCTCTTTAACTGTGCAGTTGGGATCCTCTTCACAGTCATCTACAGTATTATTATAATCATTCTCTGGGCCTTCTGGTGCGTCAGGATCTAGTCCTGGGTCATTAGTCCAAACGGATCCTGCTCCAGTATTAGGAAGCTTCGTCCAACCCAGGTCTTCGTAATACTGGTCCAGAGCTTCCTGACCAGGCCCAGGAGGGACACTTTCAGTACTAACTCCTGTACATTTCTGCTTCCATTTGTCTTGGATAATAACACATCTCTTACCATCTTCGTCAATGAAGGAGCCTGTGTATTCTGCACTGTGATTTCCTACAGGGTAGCATTTACATATGCTACCAGTCGCCCCACCTGATGCTCCTCCAGGCCGAGGTTCAGCAGGAGGTTTAGGTTTTTTGTCTGGGGGTTTTCCGCAGAGAGCCTCACACGCAGCCAATGCTTCAAGTTGTTTGTTGGACGAATATGTTCCCCCACCCCCATGTGCTTCAACACACTTCTTCGTCCCTGCGACCTGACCTCCGAAAGCACCTACTGCATCTGCAGGGGCTTGTAACTCACAGTTATAGGAAAAAGTCGCTTCGTGAGGACCTCCTCCAGGCTTATCATAATCTACATCATCAGCACCTCCTGGGTGGTCATCATCACCATCTACCGTTCTCTCATATATCCATGTAATACAAACACTATCACAGCATTCATCACCATTGCAGCATCCACTACCTAGTTGAGAGTTGGTCTTCTCACATTCCGCTCCAGCATTACCGTTAGATCCCTGATCACTTGTAAGGTCGTAGTTTCCGCTACCGAATTCGTTAGTCCACCCACCTGGACCATTTTCATAATTGTTCATATCCTCTTCGAAGCCAGGATCATGAGCATCGTTGTCGGGATTACCCGCGCTACCAACATTGACACATCTTTGACCCCAACACTTGGTAACTGTAATCGTTGTAGGGGATCCAGTGGATGTTTCTCCAGTAGGTGCGCTTCCAAAGCCACCTCCGCTATTGGTTGTTTGTGTAGTAGCCCCACCTCGTATCCTGCAAGAACACGCTACTCCTCCTGGTCCTGGAGTCTCAGTCGGGGCTCTATAAGTTCCTCCTCCTCCTCCTGTGCCCGTAGTAGGTCCAGCAGGTGTCTGTCCGTGACACTGGGACGCACACATTCCCATGGTTGCATATGCGTTAGGACCAGGGGGTTGCCCTATCTCCCTTTCTCTAGCCATACAAATCCAAGCAGGAGCCCCTTGACATACATAATCTGTAATAATTTGCTCAGGGCCAGTTTTAGGATCTGCCTCCTCTGGACCCCTCCTACAGGCTATAACGCAGGCCGTAAGATTATCATACGCACCCGCAGGAATATTCTGTGTGAGGGGAATAGTAACCTTTGAACATTCTGTGTTCACAGGAAGCCCGCAAGTCCAATAATTCTTAGTTCCTTGTGGTCCTGTGGTGGGAATGGATGGTCGCGTTGGTTGCGTTGGCCCTTGCGTCGTAGGTCCAGGGCTTATTGCCCCGTCGATGCATCTTATAACGCAAGAATTATAATTGACATAACTCCCAGGAGCCCTCCTGTTAGCGGTTGCATCCCAAACGCACCTACTTGGGCTCTGTCCTGCAACACCTGGAATACACAAATAAGCTCCAAGTAATACAGTATCAGGTCCAGGACTAATAGGACCAGGACCAACGGGACCAGTGGGAATTGTTTTCGGATCATCAGCCTGCTCAGGCCCAGGACTAATAGGACCAGGCTTTCTACAGAACAGAGCGCATTCTTCCTTTGTTGCCCACCCAGGCATATCTTGACCCTGCCAAACGTCATCAGGGAAGTTCCTCTCTACGCACTCACCAACATGACCATCGACAGGGATAAGTCCTGGACTAGCTAAATCACTCTCACACACCCACCTCTTAGTGTGTAATTTAGGTTCTTCGGGAGTTGTAGGTAGTCCAGGGCGATTTCTATCTTTACAATTCTCATAGCATGCATCTTCACTCTGAAACCCTCCATCCCCTTGGACTCCCATCCTTCGGACACACTCAACAGTATAGCCTCCTCCTCCGACAGGTATTACTCCTCCTGTGCCCGTCATAGGTCCCCGTGGAACTTTTACACAATACCACTGAAATACATACGATCCTCCTGGCGAGGTTGCGGCTGGTCGCGTTGGTTGCGTTGGTCGCGTTGGGCCTGTAGGTCGCGTTGGACCTGTACTTACAGGGCCTGTGGGGAGGATTGAATCTCTACAGGCTATTACACAGGCTGTCATCGACCTGTATGAATTCGGCTCATTTAAAGTACCTCCTGGTTTGAAAGAACAACTCCAATTAGGAGCTTGACTACACACATAAACACCTGCGGGAGACACAGGCCCAGTGGTTCTCGGACGAGTTGGCCGCGTTGGACCTGTACTGACAGGGCCTGTTGGTTTGGGTGTTATAGTATTACGACAATACCTATCACACATCGCTTTAGTTTCATAACCCCCAGCCTCCTGTTTTTCTACGCAACGTTTTATCTGTAGACCCCCACCTCCTGTTGAGGGAGCATCCTCACAAAACCAAGATGTAGGATATTCAGTAGGAGGACCTACATCGCCTGGTTTACAGGCTATTACACAAGCTGTCATCGACCTGTATGAATTCGGCTCATTTAGAGTACCTCCTGGTTTCCAAAAACAATTCCAATAAGGAGCTTTTCTACACACATAAACACCTTGGGGAGACACAGGCCCAGTGGGTCGTGTGGGACCTGTTGGTGAAGTTGGACTGACAGGGCCTGTGGGGATGATTGGATCACGGCAGTCTCTATCACAAGCTCCTTTAGTAGCATATCCCGTTCCAAAATCAGCAACCCTTTGGACGCAGCTTCTCGAAACTCCCCCCACCCCACCACCTGTTGTAGGGCCTCCCTCCTCACAAAACCATCTGCGCGTATATGTGGGTGGGGTAGGAGTAGTTGGTAGATCATCATCACAATTTTCTTCACACTGCTCCATCGTCAAGTATCGAGTTTGGCCTGGAGTTATTAAGTTTGTATATTTACACTCTTTATTAGTGGATGGGGGTCCAGCAGACCCACCACCTGTCGTAGGCCCTGTTCTTCTTTCCTCACAAACATAACCTCCGCTGCCAGGAGTAGTAGGCGTTACGGGGTCATCATGACACTCTTCCTCACATTGTGCCTTTGTGGAATACCTTCTATCGTTAGGCCCAAACTCTCCACTCCTTGCCAGGACGCAAGTTTTCCTCGACATAACATTTCCCCCACCTCCCGCGCCAGCAGGGCCACCCGCTCCTCCTGTGCCCGTAGTGGGTCCCCCTCCACCACCACCACCTGTAGTGGGGTTTACTGCCTCAACACATTTCCAAAACGACGAGGGGGATCTGGGACCCGTAATGGGAGGTATAGTGGGGATAGTAGGATCATCACAGTCTCTTGGGATTCTGATTATAACATCAGGACAGCACTGAGAGGCCTCGGTGTCCTCGCAGCAATTAACTCCGAATCCTTCACACCCTTGCCCTGCGGCTCCAACACCTCCACCAGCCTCTGCTGCTCGGGCTGCGGCAGCTTGATACCCTGCTGAGTGCTCAGGCGCGGTTGCCTCAGGGAAGCACTTTTGTTTAAATCTTAGTATGATAGGGGGGCAGAGGTTTTCACCACCACCTCCACCACCTTCGCCACCACCTTCGCCACCACCACCTGTTGTGGGGTCTCCACTGTCACCCGTAGTTCCGTTCTGTTGTACAGTAGTTCGTCCATCTCCACCTCCAGGGGGAGGGGGGCTACCTCCTGTTGTGGGGCCTCCCCCACCTCCACCTCCTCCTCCTCCACCCCC
>TARA_R110002051_G_scaffold86703_5_pt1 | contig 12347 bp, 9 predicted proteins | sample TARA_R110002051 | Tara Oceans TARA_R110002051 (sample SAMEA4397023) | marine metagenome | biome: Polar Biome; feature: [MES] marine water layer (ENVO:01000295) within the mesopelagic zone...; material: water (ENVO:00002006), including particulate matter (ENVO:01000060) such as......
GAAAATCTTAGAGCATGAGATAACCTATGTTCAAGCGGCTGAGTTCTACAATCTCAGCCCAGCTACCATACAAAACTGGACAAGACGGGTCCATAGTAAAGTAACAAGACAAACTAAGCCTCATAAAATAATAGATGACGTTCTACTCTCAATATTATCTCAGCTTTTGCAAAGACTTTAAGCGTTGCTGCCGACCTTTCCACCACAAATACACCCCAGTACCAGACAAGACGGCAACGGCTACTCCAATCAATGCCAAGAATATTTGATATGCCAGATGACCTGCGCCATGGCTGATATGTCCCATATGTAAGGTGGATAACCACTGATCAACCTTATTACCAAATGAGGCGTTTTGATAAGCAAAATTCACTTTCTCAACGCTACCATCTCTTGCATTTACTGTCATTGAAGACGCGCCACTTTTTTTGCCGATGTCTTGATTGGTTTTAAAGCGCATTTGCCATTGCTGATCTTCTTCAACCCAGCGCATACCTAATAATTGCTGTACGGTTAAGCCATTTTTTTGCGCGGCAATATTCGCTTGCTTGCTTAAATAATCGATACTATTGGCTTTATTAACAACATCCGCAGTTGCATTTCTAACTGGCTTAACCTGCTCGCTAGGTTTATCTGCTTTATTTGATTTACCTTCTTTCCCTTTGTTGCCGTCAAGTCCGACCACCGCTTGCATCACAGGCCTATACACTTGCTGCAAATTAAAACCGACACTCGACCAAGCAATCACAAACAGCATCAGCCACAACCATAAACCAAACGCATGATGCACGTCATAATTCAGCTTAAAGGCATTAGTATTGCGGCGAATTTTCCACGCCGGTAGCCAACGTTTTGATAGAGAAGCACGTCTTTTAGCAAGGTCTTGGCGCGGCGCATGATTCTTTTTGACGGCACGTGGCAAGGTCAGATAAAAGCCAATAAAACAATTAATCGTCCATACCAACGCAATAATACCCAATACCAACTTGCCAATATCGCCCAATAACAGCTCACGATGCAGCCAGAACACCTTCCACATGGTATTGCGCCATGCCCACTCGTCTTTATCACGCACTCCAATGATGTCCGCAGTATAGGGATTGATATAAACCTCTTGGAACAAAGGCTCAGGTTCTACCTTTATATCGCCTTTATATTTATCGACAGCAAAGACGACAGCACGGTTAGACTCGCTTGTCACGGGCATGGTTGAAAAACTGTATTCTGGATAATGGCTAATCACCTTGTCATGCAAGGTGGCGATAGACAATGGCGGGGTCTGCGCTTGCTCGACAATCGCCAAACGCTGATTAAATAATGCGTCCAGCTCATCGTGAAATGCCAATAGCGCGCCAGTTATGCCAGCCATAAATAAAAAAGCGGCCATCACAAGCCCAGTATAACGGTGAATCCATAAGCAAGTTTGGCGCGGGTTAAATGAGGTCATTGGTTATTATTCTTTATTAATATAGATAAATAGTCGTAATAAAAATTAGGCACGATTGAGAATAACTTGTGAAGCCTGTGCCATAAAAAGCCAGCTCTCATCTACAGATAGCTGGCTTTTTTTATTCATCAACCTGTTACTCGTCAATCAGTAGTGATTTAGAATTGATAGCTTAAAGAGGCTTTGATATTGCGACCCGGTTCAAAGTCGGTGCGCAAGCCCCCATCCGGACGCGCATCAAGTGAGCGTGACGCATGGCTGGCATAGTTTTCATCAAAGATATTGTAAACACCTACCGTGGCTTTTAGACCATCGACTTGTTTTGGCATATAGCTCATAAAAATATCATGGACGTCATAGTTGGACTTTTCAGGCTGGGCAGATTCGGTTTTGGGCGTGATGGCTGCAACATAAGTACTACGCCAGCCAAGCTCAGTAGTATCTGTCGGCTCGTATGCCAAATTCACCATGTATTTATCGCCTGAGTCGGCACTGCCACCCGTTATCGATGGGATACTATAGCCCGTTTTATCGCCTTTACTACGTGCATGGGCATAGCTTAGACCCATGCTAAAATTTTCCATTTTATAGTCAGCAGCGAGCTCAACCCCCTTAATTTTATAGTCTTCCTCTTTATTGACCGCGCCTTGGCAAGGCTTTGGTGAACTTATTGTTCCTTGCTGTCCAGTAGTACAGTCTAAACCTGGTCTTTTATCACCAGAACGGACAAATTCAATAAAGTTTTCGATATCAGTTTCAAAATATTTGCCACTCAGTTGTAGCGCATCGCCCGCTACCGTCAAGTCGCGCAATGTTTTTACGATACCAATCTCGGCATTTGATCCTTCTTCTGCTTTTAAGTCACTATTGACGTAGGTTTTGTCGCCGTCTGAGTTAAAAATCGCTTGGCTCAAATCAGGGCCGTTAAATAATTGCGTATAGCTAGCAAAAACTTGGGTCATTGGGGCAATTTCATAACTGGCAGCAAGGGCACCGACCACATTATTATAGGTTTTGCCTGCCGATACAAATTCAGGCGACTCATAACGGTCGTAGCGTACGCCCGGTGTTAAGGTTAATTTGCCATTTTTCCACTGATCTTCTAGATAAATAGAGGTATTCTTGGCTTCATCGGTGCCTTTTTTAACAAAGTCACGCTCTAGCTCAGATTCTTTTTTGTAATGCTCAACACCAGCGATTAGTTTATGGCTGCCGACATTGGTATCAATGATGCTGGTGTTTTGGATTTTCGCGCCAGTGGTTTTTACGCCCGCTTCCCAGTTATAACCCGGATTTGTTGTATAGTCGGTATCGCGTGAAATCTGCGTTTCGGTTTGATAAACATTAGTATCGACATTGACCAAGTTACTCACTGGATTGTAAGTGTAGTCCAGACCATAAGTATCACGTTTGACCCTTTGCGGTAAGATTTCATTCCAGCTACCAACGCCTGGGCTTGCGGGGAAATCTGGACGTAATGGGAAACGACCTTCATTTTCAGTACGGCTAAAGCTGGCACCAAGGTGATGGTCAGTGGCAATATACGCGCCTGCCTTTAATAAGATATTCTCGCCCTTGCTGTCTTCGGTTTGAATCGGGCGACCTTCGCCATCTTCACCAGCATCGGCATTACGCTGACCATAATAAGCCAGTAAGTCGGTGTTTGCGGTTGGTGCGGCAAATACAGTTGCTGACGTTAATAACTCATCATTATTACTGGCATAGCCTGCGTGCAATTTGGCACCGATTTTTTGACCCGGCTTCAGCAAATCTGCGGCATCAACGGTTTTAAAAGCTACTGCGCCACCTAGCGCATCATTGCCTAGCGTGACAGAATTATTGCCAACCGAAACTTCCGCTTGTTTTAATAAATCAGGGTCAATGGTCACATCGCCCATATGATAAAACAATGTGCCTTCTTGACGGGCGCCATCAATGGTGACTTTTAGATTGGTATCATCGAGTCCGCGCACACGTATGCGCTGATTGACCGCTGACGTACCGCCTACGGTAACGCCCGGTACCACATTTAAAAAATCACTTAAGTGGCTTGCCTGCGCAGCTGGGGTATAGCCTTCTACATCAACGCCGCCCTCTTGCACGCTTTCACGTACTGAGCTGTTGGCCGTCACGGTGATCGTTTGTAAGGTTCTGCTCGGCATGTCTGCCACTGTAGCGGCACTCGCTGCTTGCGCACCTAATACCGCTGCTACGCCCATAGACAGTACGGTTAATCGACCAGAGAATCTTGATACTTTTACTTCGCGCATAGCACACTCACTTTATCTACTATTAGAATTTTAAAACTCGTTTAAGAACCTATTAATCAGCAATCTTTGCCCAAAACCACTTTCTAAAAAGCGTGATGTCTTAATAATTATTAGGCTTCATATACGAATGAAAATGTTAATGATAATTATTAGCGTTTAAATCGACAGGCATAATAACGAAGTATTAACAATTTGGCAATAATTAATCTGAGAACTTTTCTCTTAATACCTTTACATGCTGGTGTCGGCACCCGTACATCTGATGAATGTCCTTCATGTACTGCCGCCTAGATGATTTCCGCCTATAAGTAGGAAGCGATTATCAGCGACTAAACAATCATTTATAAGCGCTTAATATCGAAAAAAAGTATTGCAATATACTGCCAATTACATATACCCTAAGACAGTTGACCAATTAGTCAGGTTTATAGATACGACTAGCGGTCAGACTGAGAAAGACTTGTTATTTGCTTGCGTTTATTTGCATAAGGATTGTGCGACTCTATGTTAGATATTGTGTAGACAGTTAGCTGAGATAAAGGCTTATAGAGACAGTCATATCTCTCCCATTTATCAACGTAATGCAGTATCTAAATATCTTTATAGAGCTTGGATTAAAAGTCACTTTAGGAGAAAGCCAAAATGAGTGAGCATACTCAAGGAAATCCCGATTTATTGTATGGACTGCATGACCGTCCTGCTCCTGCGAAAGCATTTTTAGGGGCAGTACAGCATGTACTTGCCGCTTTCGTTGGTGTTATTACCCCCTCATTGATTATCGGCGGTGCTTTGGGTCTAGGTGAGCATATCCCCTACCTTATCAGCATGGCGCTAATGGTATCTGGGGTTTCAACCTTTATTCAAACCCGTAAATTTGGTCCTGTCGGTTCAGGGCTAATGGCTTTGCAAGGCACCAGCTTTGGTTTTTTAGCGGCAGTGTTAGCAGCAGGTTTTGTAGTAAAAAACCGCGGTGGTAGTCCTGAAGAAATCCTCTCCGTTATCTTTGGTGTCACATTTTTAGCAGCCTTTGTTGAGATATTCTTGAGTCAGTTCATCACTAAACTTAAATCCTTGATGAGCCCTATCGTCACCGGCTGTGTCATTGTCACCATCGGGTTATCACTGACTAAAGTTGGTCTGACTGATCTAGCAGGCGGTGTTGGTGCTGAAGATTTTGGTAGTATCGAGAATTTACTACTAGGCGGCGGGGTATTAATTGGTGTGGTACTTATTAGTATCGTACCCAATAAAGTTATTCGTTCAAGCGCTATTTTTATTGGTCTAATATTAGGCTTAGTTGTCGCCGCCTTTATGGGTCGCATTGACTTCTCATTGGTCTCGCAAGCGCCGCTACTAACGGTACCTGTGCCATTTAAGTTTGGTTTTGGTTTTGACTGGCAAGCGTTTATACCGATTGCCTTTATGTATATTATTACCAGTATCGAGACTGCCGGTGACTTGACGGCAACTTCGATGATCTCAGGCGAGCCTATCAAAGGCCCACTATATGAGAAACGTATTAAAGGTGGGGTATTAGCCGATGGTGTCAATTCTGCCATTGCTGGTATATTTAACAGCTTCCCAGTCACTACTTTTAGCCAGAATAACGGCGTTATTCAGATGACGGGTATCGCTAGTCGCTATGTTGGCTTCTATGTCGGTGGTATTTTGTTCTTTATGGGTTTATTCCCAATCTTAGGTGCTATCTTTACTCAGCTGCCAAAACCGGTGGTTGGTGGCGTGACATTGCTGATGTTTGCTACTGTAGCGACCGCTGGTATTCGTATTTTATCAACGGTTAATTTTACTCATCGTAATATATTAATTATTGCTACTTCATTAGGTCTTGGCTTAGGCGTTGCTTTTGTTCCTGACGTGTTCGCCCAAATGCCACAGATGTTCCGTAATATCTTTGGCTCAGCAATTACGATGTCAGGTATCATCGCGATTACGCTCGATACGATTTTGCCGAAGAATTATGGTATCGAGTATGATACGGCTGACCAACATACTGAAGATGACGTAAAGCCTGCTCGTGAAGCCGCTTAACAGTGAATGATTGTCTCAGAAAATATAAAAGACTTTGCTGAGTGACAAAAGAAAAGGATTGCCTTAATGATAAAGCGCTGATTGGTAAGCGCTCTCATTAAAGCAATCCTTTATGCGTCAAGCAATTGAGTGATATAGCCAGTGAAAAGCAATATCGACACATGATGTACTGCTGGTAGCAATTTTTCTTGCTTACTGTGCCCATGCAGACAGAGGCTGCAAAAAATTTGTACCAGCAGTACCGTAGCGTTTTTAGAGTATTTTTACTATAGCAGTGATTCAAATTCACCACTACTCGAGTCCACAACCCCTTAGTATAAAAGGTATCAAGAAGTCAGCGGCACGTGCCTCGTCCGTCTCATCGTACGCGCTCTTTTGCATCAAACCGACGATTTCTGTCTCAAATTCAGCATAGCGCTGCGTGGTTGCCCATATCAAAATCAATAGCTGTAAGGGGTCAGCAATGGCGATTTTGCCTTGCTCATGCCATGTCTTCATAACTTGTGTTTTATCCAGTGCCCAGTCTTTCATCGCCGTCGACATAAAATCATGCAAATGCGGCGCACCGCCGATGACCTCTAACGCAAATAGCTTATGGCGGTTTGGGTTAGCAAACGCTTGATGCAGTTTGGTGCGGACGAACTTTTCGATGACGGTTTTAGGGTCACTATCTACTGTCATCGTCACCAAGCCCTCATTCCACTCTTGAATGATGGCGCGCAAAACCATTTTGTACAGATTTTTCTTATTCTTAAAGTAGTAATGTACATTGGCTTTTGGTAGCCCTGCCCGATCGGCGATACCCTGCATCGTGGCACCGCGATAGCTTTGTAGCACAAACTCTTCTTCAGCGGCAGTCAAAATCACCGCTTGGTTTTGGGCACGAATATCCTGCTGATTGCGATGAACCACACCATCAGAGGCGGATGGAATTATTGTTTTAGCGCTTTGAGTCATAGTTGTACCGTTAGACGTTCATGTCAATAAATAACCATATTCTAGCGTGACTTTGAGACAAACTGTCAATGAATACGCTAAATTTTATGATAAATTATAAAAAATAAAAATATTTTGCATAAAGTAGTTGACCATTTGGTCAGGTTTAAGCAGAATGGATAATATTAAACCAATTACGACTCAACCGATACTACTTTCACCTGAGTTTTTCCCTGAGTTATGTAATCAAGAGATCACTATCAGCAAACGATAATGTCTATTCTTTATAAATTCATATCACTCAAATGATACATTTGTATCCATCAAAATTTTTGTGTCAACAGATAAGGATATCACTGTGAGCTTATCACTATCGCAACTGAATGCTCTCTCGCAAGCCGCTGCAACCTCAGAATTATTGACCTGCTGCACCAGTAGCCAATGGGCGCAAACTTTGGCAGACGCCCGTCCGTTTGCAGATATGGATGCGCTACTGAGCGCAAGCGACGCGGCATGGCAAAAAGCCCAAACTGACGAAGCCAATTTATTAGAAGCCTTTGATGGTCATCCACAGATTGGCAATGTCGACTCATTAAAAGAGAAATATCGCAATACGCAAGACAGTGCCGCTCATGAACAATCAGGCGCCAATGATGCCGAAGACGCTGTCCTTGAAGCATTGGCACAAGGCAATCAAGATTATCTCGATAAATTCGGTTTTATCTTTATTGTCTTTGCGACGGGTAAGAGCGCGCAGCAAATGCTGGATTTACTGCAAGCACGTCTGCCAAATCATCGAAAGACTGAATTGGTCAATGCGGCTACTGAACAAAATAAAATCACGCGTTTGCGTTTACAAAAACTGTTAGGCGACGCTTAAACTTTGCTTTGTCTGTCTCATATATAAAAGGAATTATTATGTCAGGTACTCTCTCATCACATATTCTAGATACCCATCTTGGCAAGCCTGCCGCTGATATCGCAGTAACGCTACATCGCGTGAGCGCCAGTGGCGAGCCGTCATTATTGGCCAATGGTGTTACCAACGCTGATGGTCGCGTGACGCCAGATAGCTGGGCGTTTAACCCAGAAATTGATATTGCCGAGTATCATTTAGATGTTGGGCGTTATACGCTGACCTTTGATACCCAAGCGTATTTTGATGCACAAAACCTCACGGTATTTTATCCGCAAGTGGTCATCGATTTTATGATACAAGACAATGGTCACTACCATGTGCCACTACTGCTTAGCGCACACGGCTACGGCACTTATCGCGGATCATAATTTTATAGCTTTATGACTCGAAGCCTTATAAAAATAAGGCTCAGCGAGCGCTGTAAACTTTAAACATCTGACAGTGAGGTCAGTGGTTTAAGACCAAATAAATAATGCTGGTATCGCTACGTTGTATCACAATCTTTTATAATAACGAAGGTGAGCAAAAGTCGTTACGAGTTACCAAGATATCATAATATAAAAGGACATTGACAATGGGTGCATATCTTCTCGATTGGCTAAGTTTATTCTTCCGCTGGTTCCACGTTATCGCTGGTGTGGCATGGATTGGCGCATCATTTTATTTCGTATGGCTCGACATGAGTCTTCAAAAGCCACCTGAATGGAAGTCCAAAAAGGGTATCTCAGGTGATTTATGGGCAGTACATGGTGGTGGTTTCTATGAAATTGCCAAATACAAGCTCGAACCTGAAGAGATGCCAAAAACGCTGCATTGGTTTAAGTGGGAAGCCTATACCACTTGGCTGACCGGTATGGCGATGCTCATTATCGTTTACTACATCAATGCGACGGCTTACTTGATTGATCCAAGCAAAGTTGATTTTGGTAGCAGCGTTGGTGCTATCTCGACCAGTCTACTGTTCTTATTCGGTAGTTACTTTATTTATGAAGTCATTGTACGCAGCAATGTCGGTAAAAATAAACTGGCCTTTAGTGTCACTATCTTTGTACTCATGATTATCGCCACTTGGGGCTCATATCAGCTGTTTAGTGATCGTGCATCCTTTATCCATGTCGGTGCCATTTTAGGTACTATCATGGCAGGTAACGTGTTCTTTGGGATTATGCCAGCTCAGCGCGCACTCGTAGATTGTGTACGCCGCGGTGTCAAACCAGGTCCTGAAGTGGCAGGTTTGGCATTAATGGCCAGAAACCGCTCATTGATGAATAACTACTTTACTCTACCGCTCATCTTTATCATGATTAGTAATCACTATCCAATGATGTATTCGCATGCGCATGGTTGGTTGGTATTGGTATTCGTCGGTATCATCACTGCAACGGCTCGTCATTACTTTAACGAAAAACATTTGGGTCGCCATAGACCAAAATTCTTAGTGATTCCTGCGATAGCAACCATACTATTGATTATTTGGATGCGTCCAGCACCTATTGAGCCAGTACCAGTTCCTGTGACATCTGCAGCAGAAACTGCTGCTCCAGCACCAGCACCAGCACCGACAGATACACCGCCTGCTGTTTTAACTCAAGAAACGAATGCGCTAGCACCTGCTACTAGTAATGCTCCTGCTACTAGTACAGATACGACTGCTGCAGTAGTACCTGTTGCTGCTTCAGCTGACGACGCTATCATGAAAGTGGTACAAGCAAAATGTAGCGTTTGCCATGCGGCACAACCAACACAAGCTGGATTTAATGCGCCGCCAGCGGGTATTATTATCCAAACCCCTGCAGACATAAAAACTCATCAAGCTAAGATTGTGCCTGCTGTACAAAGTGGCTACATGCCACTGGGTAATATCACTCAGCTAAGCGATGAAGAGCGCCAACAACTGGTCGCTTATGCTTCAGGGTTATAAATGAGCATTCTAGACACAGATGAGTGAACGCTGATCAAACAATTACCTTGACCAATGACCTAGACATCCTTAAAGTGTTAACAATAAACCTTGCTAAGTGTTAACAATGTTTATTTCGATTGATTCCAATCTAAAGGGAGAAAAGGATGTCTACTGCAAATGAGCAAGGAAGTCAGCTCAGCACCCAATCCAACAGCGCGCTCTATGATTGCAATACCTTCAATCCAGAACGCAAAAACTCAAGATTATACAATGAAGATCTTGCCCCACTACAGCCTGAACAGCGTAATTGGGGTTGGTTTGCGATATTTAACGTTTGGTCTAATGACATTCAAAGTCTATTTGGCTATACCCTTGCCGCATCTTTATTCTTAAGCTATGGTTTGAGTGGCTGGTGGGTCATGGCAGCGATTATATGCTCTGGCTTTATTGTCATGTGGATGGTGAATTTAACAGGTAAACCTAGTGTCAAATATGGTATTCCTTTTCCAGTATTGATACGTGCCAGTATGGGTATCAATGGCGCTAACCTACCTGCCATCCTACGCGCTATTATCGGTATCTTTTGGTACGGAGTGCAGACTTATTTTGCCTCAACCGCAGTTGCCATCTTATTAGCTATTGTCATAGGTAGCCCAGATACGACATTTTTAGGTTTAAATAGTACCGCTTGGATTGCCTTTGTCATCGTTTGGGTATTTCAGATTTTGCTGTTTTGGGCAGGCATTGAACCCATCAAGCACTTTTTGAATTGGGCAGGACCATTAGTCTATGTAGTGATGGTCATTCTTATGGCTGTCATCTGGTATCAATCAGGCTCTGAGTTGCTACCAGCGATTAATTCCATCTTTGCCAGTGGTAGTGATTACAGTGGGAACGCCATACAGGCATTTACTGCTATCGTCGGTACGATGGTTGCTTACTTTGCAGCAGTCGTCATCAACTTCGGTGATTTCTCACGCTTTTTACGTAGTGAGCGTGATATGCGCTTGGGTAACTTACTTGGCTTACCCATCAATATGGTGTTTTTCTCATTCATCGCTTTGGTCATTACCGCTGGAACTTTAGTAATATTTGGCGAAGCATTAACCAATCCATCAGATATTGTTGATCGAGTCGATACTTTACCTTTGACCATTATTGCAGCGCTGACCTTTTTTGCCGCAACCGTCGGTATCAATATGGTCGCAAACTTTATTCCCCCTGCTTATGATTTGGCCAATTTATTTCCTAAGCATATTAACTTTCGTATGGGCGGGTTAATCACTGCTGTTATCGCCTTTTTCGTTGGCGCATTGTGGTTATCGTTTATCAGTAAGATCGGTATTGTGGGTTTTGTAAATGCTATCGGCGCTGTCATCGCTCCATTCTTTGGTATCTTAATAATCGATTATTACCTGATTAAACGTCAACATATTGATATGAATGATTTGTTTTCCGATCAGCCAACTGGTGCTTATTATTACTACAAAGGCTGGAACATCCGTGCGCTTATCGCCTTTGCAATCGGTGCTATATTCTCTATCGCTACAGTATTGATACCAGCACTCACCAAGCTTGAAGGTTACGGTTTCTTATTAGGAGCGGCACTAGGTGGCATCGTGTATTGGGTATTAATGCGCCCTTATGCGGTAGATCCTGACACCATAGTAGAATAATGAAGTGAGAAAGATAAAGCGCAAGAGTAGCGTAAAAAATAGTTATTAAATTTCAAACAGATTTATTGCTCTGTTTTTATAAAGGATAAAACACAATGACGAAAAAGATTACTAGCGACTTTAATCAAGATGCTTATCCACGCGATTTAAAAGGCTATGGTGACAATCTACCAAACGCCAAATGGCCAGGCGGCGCTAAAATTGCTGTACAGTTTGTGCTGAATATCGAAGAAGGCGCAGAGAATAGTGTCTTGCATGGCGATGGTCAATCAGAGCGTTTCTTATCAGACGTTTTGGGTACGCCAGAATTTACCAATCGTCATCAGTCTATCGAGTCAGCCTTTGAATATGGTAGCCGTGTGGGTGTTTGGCGTGTATTAGATACTTTTAAAGAGTATGGCCTGCCTATTACTACCTTTACTTGTGCAGCCGCTGCCGAAAAAACACCGCATATTGTCGAGCGCATCCTCGAAGACGGTCATGAGATTGCCAGCCACGGATTACGCTGGATCACTTATCAATATATGTACCGCGAGACCGAGCGTGAACATGTGCGCCGCGCCACTGAAATCTTTGAGCGTATGGTCGGCAATCAGCCTCTTGGCTGGTACACCGGTCGCGATAGTCCCAATACTCGCGAGCTGGTCGCAGAACAAGGCGGCTATATTTATGACTCTGATTCTTATGCCGATGAGCTCCCGTACTGGCTCAATGTCAAAGTAGAAGAAGGCAGCAAAATTGCGCGCAAACCGCATCTGGTCATTCCTTATACGCTTGAAACCAATGACATGCGTTTTTCTTCCAGTCCTGGGTTCACTAATGCCGAACCTTTTTATCAGTATCTAAAAGACAGCTTTGACACTTTATATGAGGAAGGTCAAGACACGCCAAAAATGCTCACCATTGGTTTGCATTGCCGCATCATTGGTCGTGCTGGGCGCATTAAAGCGCTTAAACAATTTTTGCAATACATCACCAGTAAACCTGATGTTTGGATATGCCGCCGCGATGAAATCGCCAAGCATTGGTATGAAAACCATCCAGCCACGGCTGATAACACCGCCAACTGGATGTAGCCGTAACAACAATCATAAGACGTATCATCACATTAGTCAGCCCGTACGTAGTAACAATCACGTAAGCGAAC
>TARA_R110002051_G_scaffold137593_1_pt1 | contig 12345 bp, 10 predicted proteins | sample TARA_R110002051 | Tara Oceans TARA_R110002051 (sample SAMEA4397023) | marine metagenome | biome: Polar Biome; feature: [MES] marine water layer (ENVO:01000295) within the mesopelagic zone...; material: water (ENVO:00002006), including particulate matter (ENVO:01000060) such...
GACAGGTAATGAAAAAACAATTATATAAATACGCAGCTATAATTCTATTAATCTTACCATTTAGCTTATTTGCAAATGATGGTAAGTTCAATGGCAAACACACTAAAGAAAAAACGATTAAAAAAGAGTATACTGTAAGTGCTGATGCATTGTTAAAAGTAACAAACAGTTATGGCAATCTAAATATAACTTCTTGGAATGAGAACAGAGTAGTAATAGAAGTTCATATTAAAGTTAATGGCAACAATGAAGAAAAAGTTCAGAAAAAACTAGATGAAATAAATGTTGATTTTGAAGCTTCAAATAGTATGGTTTCTGCAAGAACTATTTTCGATTCTAACAAAAGTAGTTGGAACTGGAACTGGGGTAATAACAACAATGTCAACATGCAGATAGATTACAACATTAAAGTTCCAGTTAAGAACAGTGTTAATCTTAATAATGATTATGGAAGTATTATATTAGATCGAATTGATGGTCATGCAAAAATAGCTTGCGATTATGGGCGATTAGAAATTGGTGAATTGCATGGGAGAAACAATGAGTTATCTTTTGATTACACTTCAAAATCTACAATCGGATATATTAATAGTGGCAAAATATCTGCAGATTACTCAGGTTTTACAATAGAAAAAGCTGGGGATCTTCAAATAAGTGCAGACTATACTAATTCTACCATTACTAAAATGGATAATCTATCTTACTCTTGTGACTACGGAAAAATTGATGTAGGAGAATTAAAAAATATTGATGGTAATGGAGATTATATTAATGTAAAATTAGGTACTGTACATGGCAACGTAGATCTTACATCTGATTATGGAGGAATTCAAATAAATGAAATGGCTCAAGATGCTGGAAATATAAACATTCGTACAGACTATACTGGAATTAAAATAGGATACAATTCAAACTATCATTTTAATTTTGAAATAAATACAGAATATGCTGGAGTAAGCGGAAAAGATGATTTTGAAATTAATATCAGCCGTGAAAAATCTAGTGAAAAGTATTATAAAGGATATTACGGATCCTCAAATAGTGGCAAAAACGTGAATATTTCAAGTGATTATGGTGGAATATCATTTTCTAAAAATTAAATATCAATCTTAAAAACTAATAAACAATCATGAAAAAATTAACAACCTTAGCTTTAACCTTTTTAGTTCTAACAGGATGCTCTGCTCAATGGGGTAAGAGAATAAAAGGAAACGGAGTAACCAAAACAATTGAAAGATCAACTGGTGATTATGATGAAGTCGCAATTTCTGGCTGGTTTGATATTGATTTAGTTGATGGTAAAGAAGGTGAAATTACATTAACTGGAGAAGAAAATTTATTGGATTATATAATTACAGAGGTTAAAGACCGAAAACTAATAATCAAAGTTGAAAAAGGTCAAAATTTGCAACCTTCTAATTGGAATAAAGGCATAAGAATAACTGTACCTGTAGAAAGTATAAATGGTGTTTCACTTTCTGGTTCTGGGGATATTGTGGGTAAAAAAACAATCAAATCTGATCATTTTGAAACAAGTATGTCTGGTTCTGGAGATATCACTTTAAATGTTGAAACTATGTCTATGTCTGCATCTATGTCTGGTTCTGGGGACATGAATATAAGTGGTAAAACAGTAGATTTTTCAGCTACAATTTCTGGTTCAGGAGATATAAAAGCTTATGATTTAGATGCCGATAATGTAGAAGCTACAATTTCTGGTTCTGCAGATATTAAAGTTACGGCAAATAAATCAATCAAAGCAAGAGTGTCTGGATCTGGAGATATTAGTTATAAAGGAAACCCAGGGAAAGTAGATACAAAGTCTTCAGGTTCTGGAGATATCTCAAGAGGATAATAAAGCATCATCAAAAAATCGGAATAGTCAGGAAAAAGCCTCTTTTATTTTAAAGAGGCTTTTTTATGTACTCTAGTTAAAAGAAAAGCACCTATTAAAAAGAATAATCCTAAAAAAATGATTGCATTTCTCATACTTCCTGTTAATTGTGCAATAAAACCATACATAAATGTGCCTATTACAATTCCAATTTTTTCAGAAACATCATAGAAACTAAAAAATGATGTTGTATCAATCGTATCAGGAATAAATTTAGAATATGTAGATCTTGATAAAGCTTGAATACCACCCATTACCATACCTACACACCCTGCAGCAATATAAAAATCTGTTGGTGTTATTACAAAATAAGCGTAAATACAAATAACTATCCATAATGAGTTAAGAGCTATTAATGTTTTTACATTTCCGAATTTCTCTGAAGCTTTTGCTGTTAAACTAGCTCCTAAAATAGCAACCAATTGTATCACTAAAATACTTACAATTAAACCTGTTGTACGTTCAGAATCAGAACCCCAATTAATCTCTTCTTCCCCAAAATAAGTAGCAATTAGCATTACAGTTTGCACAGCCATACTATACACAAAAAAAGCTCCTAAATAACGTTTAAGCTTAACTTCTTCTCCAAGTTGCAACCATACTTTTTTAAGTTCTCTAAATCCGTTTAAAATAACATGCTCTTTTGGACCTTCTCTTTTATTACCTTTCGGCAAATTATAAAATGTATATTGACTAAAGATAATCCACCAAATACCTACGGTAATAAAAGAATATTTCATGGCTTTTATTTCTGCAATTCCACTCTCATCAGTAGTTATACTAAAAAAATCGGGCTTCATAACCATTGCTAAATTAATAAGCAATAAAATTACACTTCCAATATACCCCATTGAGAATCCTTTAGCACTAATCCTATCTTGTTGATTAGGGAAAGCGACATCGGGCAAATAAGAATTATTGATGGCAAAACTTACCCAAAAACCCACTAATCCGAAGAAATAACATAGTAAACCTAGATAAATATTCTCTAAAGAAAACCAGTATAATCCAATACAAGAAATACCGCCCATATAGCAAAAGAATTTCATAAACATTTTCTTGTTGCCTAAATAATCGGCAACGCCAGAAAGTAAAGGAGTGATAATTGCAATAAAAAGAAAAGCTAAAGAAGTCGTGTAACTTATTAAAGGAGCTCTTGCAATTTCAAATCCAAAAACAAATACTTTTTCTATACCAGCCGTACGAAATAATGCACCATAAAAAATAGGGAAAATTGCAGATGCAATTACTAAACTATAAACCGAATTCGCCCAATCATAAAATGCCCAAGCATTTAATAATTTTTTGCTTCCTTTTAATGCTTGAACTCTTGCCATAATTGGTTGTTGGTTATTGGTTATTGGTTATAAAAAATAAAGCTGCCATTTGTATTGGGCAGCTTTTATGTCAATTTTAAATTAAACTATATTATTTAAAAGAAGTTACACCAAATTTTGCTGCTTCTTGTTTTGCTGATGGAGACCATGCTGTCAGATTTGCAATACGTGTTTCATTAGAAGGGTGTGTACTCATAAATTCTGGTGGTGCTTGCCCTCCACTATTCGCACTCATTCTTTTCCATAGTTCAGCAGCTTCATCAGGGTTATAGCCTGCTATTGCCATAATTTGTAATCCAATTCTATCAGCCTCAGTTTCATGACCTCTACTAAAAGGCAACATAACACCTAACTGCGTACCCACACCATAAGCTTGGTTAAATAAACCAAGTGATTTTTCATCTTTTATAGCAAGGTTACCTATAATCGCTCCTATTTGCTGACCCGTACTCGCTGTCATCCTTTGTGCCCCATGATCAGCAAGTGCATGTGCAACTTCATGACCCATAACTACCGCAACACCTGTTTCGCCTTTGCAAATAGGTAAAATTCCTGTATAAAACACGATTTTTCCTCCTGGCATACACCAAGCATTTACGGTCTTGTCTTGCACCAAATGGTATTCCCATTTGTAATCTTTTAAATAACCTGGATACCCATTAGCAGTTAACCATCGTTCAGCAGCAGCAGCTATTCGCTGTCCAACTGCTGTAATCATTTTTGCGTCTGAAGTGTTTTCAACTGTCTTATTCTCAGATAAAAACTGATCATACTGAGCAAATGCAGTCGGGAAAATTTGACTATTTGGATACATGTTCAACGTTTGCTTTCCTGTAAACGGATTTGTCTTACATGCTGATAATCCAAAGAAAATTGTAGCAATTAAAAATATTTTTTTCATAATAATAGTTTCTATGTGATAAGAAAGTTGGCTAATTCTAACTTCCTAAAATAGCTCTTGTTTAGTGGTTAAAATTACGAAAAAATTAATTTCCTAATAGTTGTAATGTAGTAAATTCTTTAGTAACTTCTATTGTATTATTTCCTGTTAATTTAACATCTTGTAAACTAACATTTTCATTATCTACTATAATTGATGCTATTTTATAAGGAAGACCATGTAATCTTATTTTAAATGTTTCATAAGAGGTTATAAATGTGCCATCTTTGAATTGTTGGATAATCAATTCATTTTCTTTTCCGTTTAATTTAAAATTACGTAAACTATATCTCCCTTTTTTATAATCGTACCCATCTTGGTCATCTTCATAAACAGTAGAATTTTCAATTCCTAATTTAAAATAAACATCTAGTATTAATTCTGTTAGTTCAAGCTCACCTACATATTGTTGCACAGGATATTTAGGGATAATAGCACCTTCTTTTACAAAAAAGGGTATTTTATCAATATCAGCAACTACCCATTTTTCCATTCCGCCGTTTACAACTTCTCCAGTCCAGTAATTATACCATTTACCACGTGGAATATACATTCTTCTGCCCTTCGAATTTGGCTCTTGAATAGGGCAAACTAAAATTTGCTGTCCAAAAATAAATTCATCTGTTCTAAAATGGGTTTGTGGGTCTTCTTGATCATAAAGTACTAAAGAACGTAACATGGGTAAGCCTTCTTTAGAATATTTATAGAACATTGTATATAAATAAGGTAGTAACTTATATCTTAATTCAATAAATTTTCGGACTATATCTGTAATTTCTGTTCCAAATGACCACGGTTCTTGATCTCCATGATCTCCGCTTGAATGTACTCTACAAAATGGATGAAAAATTCCTAGTTGGATCCACCGTGCAAATAACTCACCATCTGGTTGTTCTGCGAATCCACCTATATCTGAACCGATAAATGAATAACCGCTCATACACATCCGTTGAATTTGAACATTTGCAATCCATAAATGTTCCCAAGTTGCTACATTGTCTCCACTCCACGTACAGGCATAACGTTGCGTACCAGCAAAAGCTGCTCTTGTAATTACAAAAGGTCTTTTAGGATATACATACTTTTTTACTCCATTAAAAGTGGCTCTAACCATTTGCATTCCATATACATTATGGGCTTTACGGTGTGTCGTTGGGTGACCATCATAATCATGACGAGTATCTAAAGGAGCTGTTTTTGTTGGAACTTCCATAACGGCAGGCTCATTCATATCATTCCATACGGCGTGAACCCCTAAATCGGTCATAAACTCTTTATACAAGCCTGCCCACCATTTACGAACTTCTGGATTTGTGAAATCTGGAAAATTACACTCTCCTGGCCAAACTTTGCCATGCATTAACGGCCCATCTCCTCGTTTACAGAAGTAATCGTTTTTCATTGCTTCTTTATAAATCCAATAATCTCTATCGATTTTAATTCCTGGATCTATCATTACAACAGTCTTAAATCCATCTTCAGCCAATTCTGAAATCATACGTTTTGGGTCAGGAAATAATTTTTTATCCCAAGTAAAAGACCTAAAACCATCCATATAGTCAATATCTAGATATAAACCATCGCATGGAATTTTTAAATCTCTAAAGGTCGTTGCAATTTCTTTCACCCTACTTTCTGGATAATAACTCCATTTCGACTGTTGAAAGCCTAGTGCCCATAAAGGTGGAAGTTCAGGGGTACCTGTCAAATCAGTATATAAACGAACCACTTTTTCCATATCTGGACCATAAATAAAATAGTAGTTCATTTCACCACCATCAGCCCAAAAACTAGTTACATGTCGCTTTTCGTTTGCAAAATCAAAATGAGTTTTAAACGTATTGTCAAAGAAAATTCCATAGGCTTTATTATCTGTTAAACCAACATAAAATGGAATAGCTTTATAAAGTGGATCCTGATCTTTTCCATATGCGTATTGATCTGTAACCCAATTGGTAATTCGTTTTCCTTTTAAGTTAGAATGAGTAGCTTTATCGCCCATTCCATAGAAACTTTCACCAGTTTTAGTAATTTTACTCATTTTCACGATGTTGCCACCGTACTCATAATTTTCTTCCCAATGGAAGCCTAATTCATCTTCGTTTATAATATTACCATCGGGATCAGAAATTTGAATTCGTAATGTTTTTTTATCCACAAGAATTTTCATTCTAATGGTTTTTATCAAATATTCTGTTTCTGTTTCCTTAACGATAAGTTCATTATAACCTCTTAATCCGTTTTTATTAATTGAGTATGAGAAATCTGATTCAAAATTATAATCCGTTGCATATCTAAACCTGATCATGCTATTTCGTAATACAGTAATTTGCAAAACTACCCCATTAGCCGTCGTGAAATATATTTTATCGGTATCTTGTTTGAAACTTACAATTTCATTAGGGTATAAATTGCCCTTATATTCAAGATCTGTATTGGTTATCATAACTTACTTTATATTTAATGCAATAAAAAAACATTATGTATGAATAATAAAAAATAACTAGTAATTCTATAAGTTACTTATACTAGTTATTTTCATTACTGTAAAATAATTATTCCAAGTGGTGGAAGCGTTATTTCAATTGAATTCTCATAACTATTCCATGGTATTTTTGTAGTTTTTATAGTTGTATTTGTTATACCCGAACCTCCATATTTTTTGTCGTCACTATTAAAAACTTCTTTTAGTTTTGTACTAGCAGGAACGCCAATTCTATAGTTTTCTCTTGTAATTGGAGTAAAATTACAGATAACAATTACATCATTTTTTTTATCATATCCTTTACGAATAAAAGTTAAAACAGAGTTTTCTGAGTCTCCATAATCTATCCACTGAAAACTTTCAGGACTAAATTGTTTTTCATAAAGTGCAGGATAATTTTTGTACACCCCGTTTAAATCTTTAACAAATTCTTGAATTCCTGAATGGTAATCATACTGTGTTAAATGCCAATCTAGACTATTCTGAAAATTCCATTCGGAGGATTGTCCAAATTCACCTCCCATAAAAATGAGTTTTGTTCCAGGATGTGTAAACATGTAACCAAAGAGCAAACGCAAATTTGCAAAACGTTGCCATTCGTCTCCAGGCATTCTATACAATAATGATTGTTTACCATACACTACTTCATCATGTGAAAATGGCAGCATAAAGTTTTCAGAAAAAGCATAGGTCATGCTAAAAGTGATGTCATTCTGATGATGCTTTCTGTAAATTGGTTCTTTTTTGAAAAATTCTAAAGTATCGTGCATCCAACCCATCATCCATTTCATTCCAAAGCCTAAACCTCCAAAATGCACAGGTTTAGAAACCCCAGAAAAAGCTGTAGATTCTTCTGCTATTGTCTGAATACCATCAAAACTTGCGTACAACTGTTGGTTCATCTCTTTTAAAAAAGAAATAGCTTCTAAATTTTCATTATTTCCATAAATATTTGGTTCCCACTCCCCTTCTTCTCTTGAGTAATCTAAATAAATCATTGAAGCAACAGCATCTACCCGAAGTGCATCAATATGAAATTGATCCATCCAAAACATAGCATTACTTATTAAAAATGCTCTAACCTCATTACGACCATAATTAAAGATCAAACTTTTCCAGTCTGGGTGATACCCTTTTCTTCTATCAGGATGTTCATATAAGTGTGACCCATCAAAAAATCCTAATCCATGTGCATCTTCTGGAAAATGAGAAGGCACCCAATCTAAAATGACACCTATATCATTTTGATGTAATTTATCTACTAAAACTTTAAATTCTTCAGGATTTCCAAATCGAGATGTAGGCGCAAAATATCCGGTTAATTGATATCCCCATGAAGGATCATATGGATATTCCATAATAGGCATAAACTCTACATGGGTAAAATTCATTTCTTTAACATAGGCGACCAAATCTTCAGCTAGCTCTAAATAAGACATAAACTCGTTATCCTTATTTCTTTTCCAAGATCCTAAATGAACTTCATAAACTGAATAAGGTTTATCTAATCCATTCTTATCTTTTCGATAACCCATCCAATCTGTATCTTTCCAATTATAAGCTCCTTCCCAAACTACAGAACCTGTTTTTGGTGGGGTCTCGCAGTATCGAGCAAAGGGATCAGCTTTCTCTGTATGAATTCCATAATTAGTTGACCCAATATTATATTTATATAGAGAGCCTTTTAAAACATTTGGAATAAAACCTTCCCAAATACCACTTTCGTCCCATCGTACATTAAGCTGATGTTCTCCAACTTTCCAAGAATTAAAATCTCCAATAACACTAACCGTATTTGCAGATGGCGCCCACACAGCAAAATAGGTACCTTTAACACCATTGATTTCTACTATGTGTGATCCTAATTTTTCATATAGCTTAAAATGTTTACCTGCTTTAAAAAGGTTTATATCAAATTCTGTAAATAAACTATAGACTTCTACGTATGCCATGGTACACTTTATTTATTGCAATATAATCAAGTTTGCATAATAGTTAATTGTTTACTGCGTTAGTTTTAAAATATCTTTACATAAAAAAATGGAACGCTTTTTGATTCCATATAAAAAAAACATAAAAACAAATACGAATCATTTAAAATAAAAAAGTTATGAAAAAAGTTACCTTATTCGGAATATTTTTAGCCTTATTCGCAATTTCATGTGAAGGACCAACTGGCCCTCCTGGTTATGATGGTTTAGATGGCGTAAACATTGTTGGAGAAACCTATGAAATTGATAATGTAGATTTTTCTGTTGATGATAGCACAATACGCTTTACATTCCCTCAAAATATTGTAAATGGTGATGCCGTTTTAGTATATCGTTTAGAAGACGTTCAAGGTGGTCTTGATATTTGGGAGCCTTTACCAACAGCTACTATTTTTTTCGAAGATGGTGGTTTCTTACAATATAGGTTTAATTATACAGTAGGAGATGTTGATATTATTATTGAGAGTGATAATCTTGGACTTATTGGAGATGATTTTATGTTAGACCAAGTTTTTAGAATTATAGTAGTCCCATCTGATTTAATCGCTACTATTGATACATCTAATATTAATAATGTAATGGATGTACTCGGGATTAATCCAAAAGAAATCCAAAAAATTGATTTGAAGACTATTCAATAAAAAAATATTTAAAATTAAAAGCCTCATTGATAGAATTTATCAATGAGGTTTTTTTTTCATTTATAACCATTATAATAATTTTAACATCCCAAAATATAAAACCTACGTAAATTAGATAAAAAGAAAATTATTTAATACTCAAAAAAATGAAGCTATGTTTAAAAAATTAATAATAGGTTTTTTAATTATTGTAAGTGGTTGTAAAGGTGTTTCTCAAGAGAAAAAAGCAGACAAGAGCAATAGTAAAAAACAAGAGCAACTCAAAGTTGTAAAAAGTAATGACGAATGGCGTAAAGATCTTACAGATATGCAATATTATGTGTTACGTGAAGCTGGCACTGAACGTGCATTTTCGAGTGATTTATTAAAAATAAAAGAGGCTGGAACCTATACCTGTGCTGCATGTGGAACTGCACTTTTTAAAAGTTCAAATAAATTTGATTCTGGTACAGGCTGGCCAAGTTTTGATCAAGAAATTAAAGGCAATGTTGCTTTTGATGTTGACAATAAAATTGGATATGAAAGAATAGAAGAACATTGTGCAGTTTGTGGAGGTCATTTAGGTCATGTATTTAATGATGGCCCAAGAGAAACAACAGGAAAAAGACATTGTGTAAATGGTGCTGCTCTTAATTTTATACCGTCAAAAAAATAAATTAATGGAAAAAAAATATCCTATAGAAAAAACTGAAGAAGAATGGAAAAGTAGACTTTCTCCTGAAGAATTTCGAGTTTTAAGAAAAAAAGGGACAGAATATCCGCATACTGGTACTTTTAATTTGCATTTTGAAAACGGAGATTACCATTGTAAAGCTTGTAATTCAAAATTATTTGAAAGCAAGCACAAATTTGAAAGTGGCTGCGGATGGCCTTCTTTTGATGAAGCAATAGAAGGTGCGATAGCATACATAAAAGATACAACACATGGAATGACCAGAGTTGAAACTGTATGTGCAAATTGCGGTAGTCATCTGGGTCATGTTTTTAATGACGGACCAAAAGAAACAACAGGCCAACGCTACTGTATTAATTCGGTCAGTATTGGTTTCAATCCTTCATGATATATTAAACAAATGCTTTTAAAAATTTAAAAGCATTTTCTTTTGTGATTTATAACGAATCACTACACTAATTTTCAAAATCTGTTTAACGCTTTGCTTAAGGTTTTGTAACTTTGCAACTTCAAATTAAATTATCATAAAAATAAATACATGAGCAATTTTGATATTATTGTTTTAGGAAGTGGCCCAGGTGGATATGTAACTGCTATTAGAGCTTCACAATTAGGATTTAAAACCGCTATTATAGAAAAAGAATCTCTTGGTGGAGTTTGCTTGAATTGGGGATGTATACCTACTAAAGCTTTGCTAAAGTCTGCTCAGGTATTTAATTATTTACAACATGCAGGCGATTATGGTTTAAAGGCAGATAATGTCGAAAAAGATTTTGATGCTGTTGTAAGTAGAAGCCGTAGCGTTGCAGATGGCATGAGTAAAGGCGTTCAGTTTTTAATGAAAAAAAATAAAATTGAAGTCATTAATGGTTTTGGGAAACTAAAAGCTGGAAAAAAAGTTGCCGTAACTGATGCTGAAGGTAAAGAAACTGAATATAGTGCAAACCACATTATTATTGCTACTGGTGCAAGAAGTAGAGAATTACCGAGCTTACCACAAGACGGGGAAAAAATAATTGGTTATCGCCAAGCAATGACTTTAGAAAGTCAGCCAAAAAAATTAATTGTAGTAGGTAGTGGTGCTATCGGTATTGAATTTGCTTATTTCTACAATGCAATGGGAACTGAAGTTACTGTTGTAGAATATTTACCAAATATTGTTCCTGTAGAAGATGAAGATATTTCCAAACAATTAGAGCGTAGCTTCAAAAAAACAGGCATCAAAATAATGACTTCATCAGAAGTAACTAAAGTTGACACTTCAGAAGAAGGTGTAAAAGTTACCGTAAAAACTTCAAAAGGAGAAGAGTATTTAGAAGCAGATATGGTTCTTTCTGCTGTTGGTATTAAAACAAATATTGAGAATATAGGATTAGAAGACGTAGGTATTGTTACCGATCGTGATAAAATTCTAGTAAACGATTTTTACCAAACCAATATTCCTGGTTACTATGCCATTGGAGATGTAACTCCTGGTCCTGCATTAGCACATGTGGCATCTGCAGAAGGAATACTTTGCGTAGAAAAATTAGCAAACTTACATGTTGAACCATTAGATTATGGCAATATTCCTGGTTGTACCTATTGTACTCCAGAAATTGCTTCTGTTGGTTTAACCGAAAAACAAGCAAAAGAAAAAGGATTGGACATTAAAGTTGGTAAATTTCCTTTCTCTGCTAGTGGTAAAGCCAAAGCAGCTGGTACTCCTGACGGTTTTGTAAAGGTTATTTTTGATGCAAAATATGGAGAATGGTTAGGTTGTCATATGATTGGCGCTGGTGTTACCGATATGATTGCTGAAGCTGTAGTTGCTCGTAAATTAGAAACTACAGGACATGAAATATTAAAATCGATACACCCTCACCCAACTATGAGTGAAGCAGTTATGGAAGCTGTTGCTGATGCTTATGATGAAGTAATTCATTTATAAAATAGCAGCTTATGTATAAAAAATGCTGTGATTTTAAACACAGCATTTTTTATGCTTAAAATTCAACATATTAATTACTAAAAATATAGTATGCTTAAAATTTTTAGACTTACAGCAATTTTAGAAGGAATTTCTTATTTACTACTTTTTGGCGTTGGAATGCCTATAAAATATATTGCCGGAATACGAGAACCTAACATTTATATAGGCTATGCTCACGGATTTCTTTTTATTGCTTATGTTGTTTTAGCGGTTTTATTTTGTAATGAGCATAAATGGGGATTAAAAAGATTTATAATTCTTTTTATAGCCTCACTTTTACCCTTTGGAACCTTTTATATTGATAAAAAATATTTGAAACTACTTTCTCACTAAGTAAATAATAAGAAAATTAAAATTCACTTATTTTAAAGCTATTTTAGAAAACTCTGAATTGCTAAATCATAACTTTGCA
>TARA_R110002051_G_scaffold179045_3_pt1 | contig 12339 bp, 22 predicted proteins | sample TARA_R110002051 | Tara Oceans TARA_R110002051 (sample SAMEA4397023) | marine metagenome | biome: Polar Biome; feature: [MES] marine water layer (ENVO:01000295) within the mesopelagic zone...; material: water (ENVO:00002006), including particulate matter (ENVO:01000060) such...
TCAGGTAAATACGCCGGACAGATGGGTCCGTACTGGTGCGGCAAGGATGGCGTCTGGGCTGACGTCTGGCTCTCCGACACGCCACCCACCGCCGCGAGGGTGGGCGTCCTACGGCACGATTTTACCGAGACATGTTGGGCCGTGGCACGGTTCAGCGGCTACGCACAGGACCGGAGTCCGTTGTGGTCTAAAATGCCGGATCTCATGCTGTCGAAGTGCGCGGAGGCGCTGGCCTTGCGAAAGGCGTTTCCCAATGAGTTATCAGGGCTATACACGACCGACGAGATGCAACAAGCCGATAACTACACGAGCAACCCCGACGCGCCCGTGAAACTCAGCGTGAGCGCCCCACCGCCGAAGCCGAAGCCCGTACCGAAGGCGAAGCGGGCCGCGAAGCCGACAGCGGACGCTCCGGCGACCGTCGAGGCCGAGATTGTCGACCCAGACGCGCACGACGGCGACATTCCGGCCGGGTCGCACACGCTCACGAACATCGACGAAAAAGAGACGCGGAACGGGAAACCATACTGGATCGTGTCGGCGCTCACGCACGACGGCAACGAAATACGCGCGAAGCTCTGGAACGGTTGGAAAGACGACGTCGGAGAATGGGTAAGCGGCGACCTTATCTCGGCGCTCGCCGTTGAAGTCGTACAGACCGGCGAGCCGGTGTTACTGGAACTCGATGAGGGATCGTATCAAGGCCAGCCGTCGTACACGCTGAAGGGTATCCACCGACGCGCTGACGACGTGCTGACGCCCACGCCGGACGAGTCCGACCCGATGCCCCTGCCGGACAGCGATCTCGGCTCTCCGGTGCTACAGGACGGTGAGACGTCAGCGCCAGCACCGGCCCTCACGCTAGACGACATTCCGTTTTAATAACGGATTACAACGGCGTGGACGGGGGTGGGCTTCGGCCCGCCCCCCGCTTTTTCAGGAAAATACAACATGGTAAAGGTTATATTCATCTCATACGCGCAGCAGGGTTTAACACGAGACGCAGCGGTGGAGATGTCGACAGATACGCAGCACGGCGATTGCGTCTACGCGCTGCCTGGCCTTGTGCGGTGGGTCGTCAATGTCGCGCAGACGCCGATCGCGTTTGGCGGGCCGGACTGGATCACGGAATTGTGGTTTAAGGATCTCGGCGCGGCAGCGGAGTGCCTCAAATCGCCAGAGATGTCAGCATACCTCACAGACGGCGAGCGATTTTCTGACCTCTCACGCTGCGAGGGTCCGGTCATCACGGCAGATCACAACATTGCCCGGTGAGGAGCAACGATATGGACGATGACGGCGGAAGCTGGTGGACCGTGCCAATGAGCCGCGAAAAGTTCAACGCTATTGCGGCGAAGCGTCGACCGATACAGTCCAATTCTCGCCAAGGACAGTGGGTGCGAGGCAGTACGAACGACAGGCAGGAACCAAAGAGATACTCAGCGCCCAACCGCGACACGTCAGTGCTGGATGAAGACAAGGTTCTGCCGTCCTGACCCGTGTTCACATATTTGTGATATAATCATATCAAGAGGAGACACAATGATCATAGACAGAGACCTGCAACGTCTGGAGTTGGAAGAGCAAGAGCGCGAGGGGCGAGACATTCCGGCAGACATGACTCCGCATGAGGTGCGAGCCATGATCGAGTTCCTCTCCGACGGCTGCGGATACGACGTGGAGCCGACGCACGAGGGCTTCGTCTCAGTCTGCACGGATGACCCAGACCCGGCGGTGGGTAACTACGGCGGCGATGTCACAATCAGTTGGACTGGTCAAGCGACCGTGGTATGGGAAGAGGCGCGGTGGCCGATGACTGATAAGGCGCTGGCCGCGTATGTCGCTGCAGGGTCCAGATAGTGATGCCCGCTGACGCGATAGACGCCAGAGAAGCAGCGGCTGTGCGGGCCGAGGCCAACGGTGACGCTATCAACCCGCGCAAAACATTACCGCTCTGTGACGGACCTCACACGACCGTGGGGTTCGTCGGGGGGATCTGCTGCATCCACTGCGGATACGTTGAAAGGCGGAAGCGGATCAAGTAGGATCAAACGGTGGCCGGGAGAGGTGCAAGACTCCCCCGGCTCACGAGGAACGCTGGAATAATCAGCGCCGTGGTTCTCGCTCCTAGAGCATACCACGACGCGCATCACGCAGGAGCTACCGTGAACGCATATGAGAGATTTAGCGCCAAGGTCGACTGGCGCCCAGACGAGCGCGGGTGCTTACTCTGGACGGCGTGTACATACCCCTTCGGACACGGACAGTTCCGGCTGCACGGTCGGCTTGTAAGGGCACATAGGTTCGCATGGGAGTCGGTCAATGGGCCGATACCGGACGGGTTGTGCGTGCTGCATCAGTGCGATGTTCCGAGATGCGTCAACCCGGCGCATCTTTTTCTCGGAACACAGTTGGACAATATTGCCGATAGGGACGCCAAGGGTCGGCAAGCGCGCCAGCAGGGAGAGGCGTGCGGGAAGTCCAAACTGACCGAGGTTCAGGTCCACTCGATACGGTCGTATATCGCCGATGGTGTCCTTTTACAATACGAGATTGCGGACATGTTTAACGTAACTACTGGCGCGATTGGTCATATTAAAACACGCAGAACATGGTCCCACCTCGCAACGGAGGTGCGTTGAATGGCGCACGAAGTTGCACCGGCTTTTCAATTTTATCCAAAAGATTTATTAACCGATGAGAATTGGCTCGCGATGAATTTCGCGGCGAAGGGCGCGTATTGGCAGCTTCTTTCGACCTGCTGGCTGCAAGGTTCACTGCCTTCCGACACGAAGAAACTAGCCCGAATGCTGGTGTTATCAGACCGTAAATTCAAGAGCCTCTGGGAGCAGATAGCCCCCTGTTTCCAAGAAGTTGGCGATAGACTCGTCCATCCCAGGCTTGAGAAGGAGCGTGAGAAGCAAGCAAAACGTCGAGCGCAATCGAAGGGTGCGGCGGACAAGAGATGGCATGGTTCCGGCGATGCGCCCGCAATGCTCCCGCATAACTCTGGCAATACATCAGCAATGCGTCCGGTATGCACTGCACCTTCATCTACAACTACAACTGCTACTGCAGTGCAAGCACGTACCCCCAAACCCCCAAAACACGCTGAGAGCTTTGACCGCTTCTGGGCTGTGTATCCCAAGCGCAAGTCGAAAGCGGCTGCGCAGCGGACGTGGACCAAGCTGGCGCCCTCTGCTGAACTCGTAGACAAGATCGTCGCGGCGGTGACGGTGCAGGCCCAAACGGAGCAGTGGACTAACGAGGCAGGGAAGTACATCCCCGAGGCGGCGAGATGGCTCCGCGACCAACGCTGGGAGGACATCGAGCCTGAAGTTCAGCGATCACGGGTGGGTAAATATGGCGCAAATCTCTTGCGGGCGTTCGGAACGACCGAAGCCAAGTTTTTTGAAACGGCCATCGAGGCCGAGAAGGTAGGCGAATCAGAATGACCGGACAACATCCACCACGCGACGTGGGGAAGCTATGAGGCATGTCGTCATGTTCTCGGGCGGCATCGGGTCGTATGCCACGGCGAAGCGAGTCGACGTCAAGAAGGGCGACGATCTGGTGTTGCTTTTTGCCGACACCAAGATGGAGGACGATGACTTATATAGGTTTTTGGATGAGTCCGCCGCAGATATTGGCGGGCGTCTCGTGCGCGAATCTGACGGGCGGACCCCGTGGGAGGTGTTCACGGATGTTAGGTTTCTGGGTAATACGCGCGTCGACCCATGTTCCCGCGTCCTCAAGCGCGAGTTGCTCCGGTCGTGGCTTGAGAAGAACTGCGCAGCCAGCGACACGGTCGTCTATCTCGGCATCGACTGGACAGAGGCCCACCGTTTTGTAAGGGCTGCGAAGCACTGGGCGCCCTGGAGGGTCGAGGCTCCATTGTGCGAGGCTCCATATTTGACGAGGGCTGATCACATTGCCGCCTTATTAGAGCGCGGCATCGCCGCACCGCGCCTCTACGGCATGGGATTTCCCCATAATAACTGTGGGGGATTTTGCGTTAAGGCGGGGCAGGCGCATTTCGCCCTGTTGCTTAAAACGATGCCGGAGCGTTACGCCTTCCACGAAGGGAAAGAGGAAGCCTTGAGGGATTACCTGCAGAAAGACGTCGCTATTATGAAGGACCGCGCGGGTGGCAAAACCACGCCATTGACGATGCGGGTATTTCGCGAACGGCTACAGGAACAGCCGGATCTGTTCGACGTCCACGAGTGGGGCGGTTGCTCGTGTTTTGGCGCCGATGACGACGCGACTGGCGGTGGTGAATGAATAATCAGGCGCCACCACGCGAGTTCCGCTCCATTCTGATGGCGCTCTCCGAGGTCTACCACCGGGACGTGTCAGACGTCGAGGCCGGAGTCCAGTGGGAAGCGCTCAAGGACATCCCCATCCCGTCGCTCCAGCGTGCTGCGATGGCGCTGATTAAAAGCTCGAAGTATTTCCCTGTGCCAGCGGCGATTCGGGAGCAAGTGCGGGTGCAGGCCCCGCTCGTCGACACGATTGGCCCACCGCCGAAGGAGATCAAGCTGCTGGCGGACGTGCGGTCGCAACGTCGCGCTGAACGGGCTGACCCGGCAGTGGGGGTGGCGATGGCGCTCAAAGCGGCGTGGGATGAGCGCGAGAAGATGCAAGCAGCGGGCGTGCCGGAGGCTGATCTTGCCAAGGGCCTAGCAGCCGTCCTCATGGATGTGATGCCCCCACGGAGAGTATGGGTATACAACTGCGATGAATGTCACGACACAGGGCTACTGAACGGCTTCAAGCGCCTGTCCTCGTATCCCTGCGATAAGTGCATTATTGGTCGGAAGTTTTGGCCGATCGCACGGGATATCCAGTCGGAGCGTGAACGACGCGGGATGTGACGCACTGGGTATCCACTGGCAAGTTGATAAGGTTTCCAAAATAGGTTAATCTCATACCATGAAGAAATACCTGAATACACCATGTTGTCACTGCGGCGGCACAGGTCGGCCCGTCGATGGTGCATGGCTTCGACATAAGCGCACACAGGCCGGTCTCACGCTGGCGAATGTGTCGGATCTGGTTAAATGCACGACGTCCTATTTGTCCGAGATAGAGCGCGGTAAGCGTCGGGCCACGATGGCGATTACTGACATCTACAGCAGGCTCCAATATGGCACGTAAGGTTGTGGACGAACGTCCCATTCGCGCAGAGCATATCCCCGTAGACCCCCGTGCTGAATTCAAGTGCGAGATTGCTCGACTGCACGTCAAAATGCGATCACACGAGGAGGCAATTAGGACAATACTCTCAGAGGTTAGGGGTTTGAAGTGGGGCCTAACCCTACTCGACGAACAGGAGTCCAAGGACCCGTTAGACGAGTCCAGGGACCCGTATGACGAGGACCTCAGGATGGACACCGACGAGATGTTGTGATGGCACACAAGTATCGCGCGAAGCCAACCATTATTGACGGTATTCGATTCGACTCGAAGAAGGAGGCGGCTCGATACGAGGGCTTGAGAATGCTGCAACTGGCCGGGGCGATTAGCGGTCTAGAGCTTCAGCCGAGGTTTGACCTACACACGCAGCGCCCAGATGGGACAACGGTCAAGGTGGGCACCTACGTCGCGGACTTTACCTACGTGAACATGGCGAATGGTGAGATCGTAACAGAGGACGTAAAGGGGATGCTTACGTCCATGTATCGGCTGAAGCGAAAGTGGATGCTGCTTGAACATGGCATCTCGATCTTAGAGACATGAGGAGAACGGCATGAGATTACGCAGATTCGTTCGCGTCGTCAGGGCCCGCCTTGGTCGTCTGTTGTCGGGGGAGGACCACGTCATGAAAAAGCACACTCGGCGACCTCGATACCACTACTCAAAGGGCATGGAGCCTGGGTCTTGGAATGAGCAGCAGCAGATATCAGGACGAGAGCGATATCTCCGCCGTGAAGTCTCGCGCAGGAAGGTCGCTTCTGCGCCATTGCGACGTCCGACGAACCTGCGGAGGATAGCGTGAACACGTCCATCGAGATCGTCATAAGGGTTGGTTTATTTGTCCTTGGATGGGGAGGCGCGTTCATCGCGATGTTTGCGCTGTATCTGGCGTTTAGGGCATGGCGAAATGACTAAGACTCACGTAGACACTGGCAATCCCTGGACGTGGACTTTAAGACAGAACACGTCCGAGAGGGAGATTCGACGCACGGTCGCCCTTGAGAACGAAGTGGCTCGCCTCAAGGCCGCGAACGAATTACTACGGACCTCAAGAGGAGGACGAATGACTGAGACAAGAAGTTACCCTGACTGGATGAAACGACACCCAGATTGGATCGCCAAGGTCGAACGAGGCGGTCGTTATCTGGCAGAAGACGCAGACCGCCGAAGAGAAAGTGCTAATTAAATGGCCTCATCGATGCTGCTCGCGGCTAACCCAGTGATTGGTTGCGACATAGATGGATGCCTCGCTGACTACCGTTCAATCCATGACCGAATCGTCGCGGCAGGGGAAACACCGTATTCGGAAATTAAAAACGATCCGATGTTTTGGCAGACGCTCCCGGCCTACAAAGGCACGCGAGACTGGCTGGAGCGGCTCAGCACGCATGACCAGCCGGTGTATTTCATCACGTCTCGATTCGGGACGTGCCCGCAGCAGCAGACCCATGAGTGGCTGATCGAGCATGGGATGACACATCCGTCCGTGATCATCACGTCACAGCCCAGGAACGACAATGAGCAGAAACGGGCCATTGGGGATCGGGACAAGGCGTTCGTGGCGCGCTACACCGGGGTTGATGTCATGATCGATGACAGTGAATCTGTATTCAGGGGCTTTGAAAAGTCGAACCCGAGTTGTGGGTTCTTTCTGATCGATCGACCGTGGAACACACACCTACCGATGCGCCGTCCAAACCAGAGGCGCGTGAAAAACGTGGGCGAAGCGCTGGAGAGATTGGGCCTGTAGGATACGACAGGTGACGTATGACTCCCGACTAAACCGAATTTTGGGAGTTGTTCTGATCAGTCAAGAAACCAATCAGCACCGCTGTGAATGCGACAACCCCGGCGACCTGCTCCCCGTTAAGATCGATGCCCCACGAAGACGCCACCGCCAAGCCCGTGACTATGAGTGCTTGGAACTGGCCGGGACGTTTCTGAATCTTTTCTAGTAGCGCGTTCATGTGGTCCCCCGTTTCGCGGCTCGTCCGCCGAATTTACGCAGCGTCTGGTAGACATACCACGCACGCCAGTTCGCCATCCCGTCTTCAAGACAGATATTCCGCAGAAGCTCGTCGGCGAGTCGCCTGTCTTTGCCGTCAACGTCTAGCAGCAAGCCCTCACGGAGTAACTGGTAGAGCGCATCGTGAAACAGGCTTCCGCGCATGAAAGAATTGGTGTCGAACGAGGGTCCCGATGGGCCGTCCCAGCAGTAGCCCTTCTTGACGGACAATAACCCGTCCGTGTCGAGCGAGATCCAACCCAACGACGACAGGATGGGTTCCTTCGGGGACCACGTCGTTTCGACATGCGCCTCGCGGAGTGTTTGGTATTTCCACGGGTCCAAAGAGCGATAATCGTCGTGCTTGATCAGCATTAAAAATGGTCCCTCTCTGACGGCCACTGATTGGTTGCCATCATCTTGCGCAGCCGGACCCCGCGTCGACCGACCTGCCGATACCACTTCGAGTCTGCCATCTGGTGCGCGGCTCGGTCGTAGTTCTTGAGCAATAGTGCGCGCTTCATCTTGATGAACCTGCGGAACCCTCCGCGTCCGAGATTGACGATCATGTCGACGACCACGGCCTGCCTGACATCAGAGAGCCCCTCAAACCACGTATATTTACGCGCCCCATTCGTGGCGTGGGCGATGTCCTCTGCGAGCATGGCCTCTGCCGTCTCTCGCGTAATGCCACGATCGTCAAGGTTTCGACCGTATCCAATCGTAATCTTGCCCACCGTGTCAGCGTAGGGCTTGAGACGGAGGCCCTCATGGAGCTTGAGCAGCGCTCCCACGTCACGGGGGTTCACAGCACCTCTCCGACTAGCACACGTCCAGCCCTGTAGTCGATGTCGAGCGTCTCACCGGTCCGCAGTGTGAACCGATGAGACTCACCCGTGTCAGGCGTGATGATGGTGAAACGCACGGGCACACGAGCAAGGAGGCGCGTGTACCCATTCTGACCGTACACCAGCGTGACAAAACGCCGCCCGTCTGCTGTGACAACGGAATCGACCCTGTTCTCGTCGCGGAATCCATCGGCGTCAGTCAGTGGGCTGTCAGATAGACCGCCGTGAAGGATGATCGTGTAGGCGCTCATGAGGTCAGTCGGCAGGTAGCTCGAAACGTGCGGCACGGACACAAATCCAGGCTGCCCCTCGATCGGCCCCTCCCACCACCTCACGCCTCGGGCGGAATGGTAGACATGGGCAAATCCACCCACTAAATTCGCGGCGCATAGCAGGGCCAGCGCCTCTTCGCCATCAAGCGTATTAACACTCGCACCGGGGCCGACCGGCTCACTTTCGATGCCAAGACGTTTACGAGGGATCTCTACCCCACCCCGCTCGTCATAGTAGATGCCACGAGCATGTCGGACGGCACTCGTATGGTCCTGGGGAAAATGTCCTCTGTGCCCGTGCTTCTGGACGATATCCCCGGCCCACAAATTGAATCCCTCGCACGTCTCACCCGAGGGTGGCGCAGAGCGCAGCGCAATCGCGGCACGGCTCAAATACCCATCAAAAAATGGGCGGATCACGTATTGGTTGACCTCATCCGGCGAGGGCTCAGATCCCGTCACCCAGTTCTGCCATGCCTCGTTGACGTCCACGAACGCGACCTGCACGCCTGACTCATCGAGCAGGCCACCGAGCCGCGTGGCCCAGTCTGCCGCGTGGTCCAGATCCCCCGCGAAGATCGACTGCAGCCCTCCCGATGACACGAACAATTGCAACCCCGCCGACGCGAAGTCCTGCCCAAGTCCGATGACCTGTGCGTTGTAGTCATCCCACCCTCGCACCGAGACACCATCCGTTGTTGTGCAATCGTGCGGCGCGACCTCGTGACCATCCCAATAGCCATCGCCACCCGCGACGGCAAACAGCACCCGAGCATACTGATATCCAGCATCGACGATCGCCGCGAGCGTGCGCCGGTATCCCTCTGGATCTGAACGTCGTTGATCGAGGGCTCCGAACCATGTCAACCCGACCGGCAACAGTTTACGAAAATCATCCGCGAAATGCGCGGAACTGGACGTGACGTCGACGGATCGGAGCAGACCACGGATTGGATTAGGATGATCGATGGGCACTGACGGCGGCTCAGGCTCAGGCTCAGGCTCAGGTGGCACGACGCCCATTGCCCCCACCAGCCGCCCGTCACTGACCCTTCGGGACACGATGTTCCCATCAGGAAACAGCACAATCTGATATTTCCCACCAGACTCGTCAATATATTCAGCCATTAGAGCTTCTCAATTGCCACACGACACGATTCGCCCCTGTAGACGTTCTAGGGCTTTGAATTGTTTAAGCACCGACGGCCCGGCGGCTTGAGAGTCCGCACCAGCCCATCCGGTGGGCCTGGATACCGTTACGAATCAATGGCGATCCTTCATCTCCGAGAAGCAGGCCGATATCTGCGACGAGAGTCCATCGAGTTTCGCTTCTAGCGTCTCGCGTGGCATGAATCGCTTATCCATTTCCAGCGCGATCGACATACGGAGAAACTTGATCACGCCCGCTGACACCACCGCCAGCACCGTAGCGAACGCCGCCAATGAAGTCGTTGAAATCGACACCACGCCATCGGAAACCACCCGCACGGTTTGCATGTCTTCAAGCGTCGGCTGAATGTATTGAACCCAAAGCATCGTCATCCGTGTGCCTACCTCATCCGGTGCGCAAGAATCCGCTCTTGTCCATAATCTCATTGAGGCGCTTATGCGCAATCGGCACGGGCTTTGTTCCGTTCCGGCTTTCCCAGCGCTGCAGTGTGCGCAACGTCACGGGGATCTCGTCGGCCAGTTCGCTTTGTGTGAACCCTGCGAACTCGCGGAACTGCTGTATGGTCTGGGCCAGTGTCGGTGGTGTCATGGCGTGAGTTGCCGTCTTCTAAAGTTCTCCCGTGCGCCTTCTCGTGCATCGTCTAAGCCCATCATGCCGCGAGCGGCCTGATCAACACCCATAGACTCGGCAGCGCGTAACGCGGTCGATGTTTGAGGCGCAAACGACTGCAAAACATTACGCATGACATCTCGCGAACTTGCCCCACCCAGGTTGGCTTCAGATTCCGTTAAAATGTTCTTTTCGACGCTCTTCATCGCCTCCCTGAGCCGGGATCTGTTGTCTGCTCCCGTCACCTCTCCAAATCCATAATTCGGAGGACGTCCAATTTGGGACATATCCCGCACGGGCAGATTGCTCTCAGGCTTGAGCCTCTCAATGATGTCGGCGGTACGGTTGATCCCCTGCCTCCCAGGGCGTAATCCAAATCGTGTCATGAAGTCCGCAGTCGGACGCTCGGTGGATGTGAGCAGGGGGTCGCCGCCTGTTGGATTAGGCCGTGTCTCTGGCAGCAGGTCGCGAACCTTCCGCGAGACTCCGACGGTCTTTTCCATGAGTGGGCGACCGGCCTTGAGAACCGCGCCTGGGGCTGCTTGCAGTGCTGCCTCAAGACCAGCGTCACTCAGGCTAAACTCCTCCCCTTGCAAAAATTGACGCACCAGTTCGCCCGATCCACCCCCTAATCCTGCGCCTAGAGGTCCCCCGAACGTCTGGCCCACCATGCCACCCACGCTAGGGATCGCCTCGACCGCATCAGGCGGGTAGATGCGTTCGGACGGCGACTGACTCATCTGGACGGCAGCGCGATGCGCTGGAGGTCCATTCTTCGCCAGTATTGATGTCATGAAGTCGAGTTCGTCGGGAGTAAACTTGTCCGCAACGCTTCCGTCATCCGTACCAATCACAATCTGCAAGAACGATGGAGTCATCGCGAATTGCTCTAGGAACTCGCTCGCTGGACGCTTTTCAGCGTCGAATGATTCTTGAGCCATGAGTTATTGGTCCCCTCCTCCGAGTAATCGCTTGAGTCCTTCGATGACAATGGAACTGTCGCCCGTGTCTGACAGTCGGCGCAAGCCCTCCCGTATTATCCCTGCGTCTTGTTCGCTGATATTGATAAGTGGGTCACTCGCCGTGGTAGGTTCATCGGCAGGAGCATCGGATTGTGGCCTATTGCTCTGGTCGTACCGCGTAGGCCACAAGCCGGCAGGGGGCTGTTGGGCGCTTCGACCATCACGTAGGGCGCCTTGGTCTCCAGACTCGGAAGGCACTAAACCTTTCTGGTCCGTCAGCGATGAAGACCCGATCAATACATCCAACATGTCGGCTTCCGTGCCACCTACGCCCCCGACACCCAGAGCAGGGACATCAACATTAAACTTGGAGATATTGTCCTCGATGATCCCCTCGATGGCCGACTTCAGTTCCTGGGGATTAAGATTGAATGGGTCCAACGCAGCAAGCGTTCCCATTGATGCCAACCCTGCATACATGCGCATGAATTTATCGTCAGCAGCCCCAGGCGTATTCGCATCCTCTAGATCGACGAGAGGCCCAATGGCATCCGTCACGTCTCTGTCTGACAAGGCCCCGACTTGACCGTTTAGTCGGGCAAATTTAGACCCAATTGAAGCCCTGAAGTCCATAAACCGATTGATGTCTGCGTCAACTGACTCTCTGTTTTGCAGCAGCGCGAGAAACCCTTCCCTGTTATGCGCCTGCCGGGTGATCTCAGGACTAAACACTAGTTCGCGAATCTTCGGTGCTGCTTTATCCCACAAACGCTGAAGCTCGTTGAGATCCTGTCCTGCGTCCTTCACGACAATACGTAGTTCGCGACCCCGATCTCGTGCAGCCTTCGCGTCCTCGCTGTCTAGTTCTATTCTGAGCCGTTGCTCTTCGATCTTGGCCTCGTTTGCCAATATCAGATTCAGATTATTTGTATTGAATTTTAATCTTTCTTCAAGTTTAGCTGTTTCTTGCGCGCCTGCTGTTGCCCCAGCCTCGTCGGCTTTCTGGCTGCTTGTGAGTGCCGTCTGTCTAGAGTCCCCTATCTGCTCTCCGCGAGCATTGAATAAAGCCCCACGCTGTATTCCTGGGGGCCGGTCACTATCAGACGGTGGACCCTCTGGGGTCTCAGTGATGAAATTTCTGAACGTAGGATCAATCCTGTCGATGCCCTGTTGTGTGCGCGCCTCTGGTATGGAGAGCGCATTCTGTATCGAATCCTCAAATATCAACGGTGGTCCTACGCCCCCTGCGATCCCCGTATTCAACTCGTTGAGC
>TARA_R110002051_G_scaffold467_7_pt1 | contig 12333 bp, 7 predicted proteins | sample TARA_R110002051 | Tara Oceans TARA_R110002051 (sample SAMEA4397023) | marine metagenome | biome: Polar Biome; feature: [MES] marine water layer (ENVO:01000295) within the mesopelagic zone...; material: water (ENVO:00002006), including particulate matter (ENVO:01000060) such as......
CTTCAAAACTATCGTTGATGTGGTACAGGCTCCACAGGTTGATGCTGAAGCTCCATTCCGTATGCAAATCTCAAGTCTTGATTACAACAGCTTCGTTGGTGTTATCGGTATTGGTCGTATCCAGCGTGGTAAAGTTAAACTTAATACGCAAGTAACTGTCATTGATAAGCATGGCAACACGCGTAATGGCCGTATCCTAAAAATTATGGGCTATCATGGTCTTGATCGTATTGATGTTGAAGATGCACAAGCTGGTGATATTGTTTGTATCACTGGTATTGATGCACTTAATATCTCAGATACGATTTGTGATCCAGCTAACGTTGAAGCATTACCAGCACTAACGGTTGATGAACCAACCGTATCAATGAACTTCCAAGTAAACAACTCACCGTTTGCTGGTCGTGATGGTAAGTTTGTGACTTCACGTAATATTCGTGAGCGTCTTGAGCGTGAATTGATTCATAACGTTGCACTACGTGTAGAAGACACAGAGTCTCCTGATAAATTTAAAGTATCAGGTCGTGGTGAGCTTCACTTATCTGTACTTATCGAAAACATGCGCCGTGAAGGTTTTGAGATGGGTGTTTCAGGCCCAGAAGTTATCGTTAAAGAAGTTGACGGTAAACTACAAGAGCCGTATGAAAACGTTGTATTCGATATTGAAGATGAGCATCAAGGTTCTATTATGGAGCAGGTTGGTCTACGCAAAGGCGAGATGACTAACATGGAACTTGATGGCAAAGGTCGTATGCGTATTGAAGCAACTATGCCAGCACGTGGTTTGATCGGTTTCCGTTCTGAATTCTTGACCTTAACGTCAGGTTCAGGAATCATGACATCAAGCTTCTCACATTATGGCCCACAGAAAATTGGTGATGTTGGTGGCCGCTCTAACGGCGTACTCGTTTCTATGGCTAAAGGTGTTTGCCTAGGCTTTGCATTGTTCAACTTGCAAAAGCGCGGTAAATTGTTTGCTGAGCCACAGCTTGAAGTTTACGAAGGTATGATTGTTGGTCTTAACTCACGTAACGATGACATGGCCGTTAATCCTACGACTGCTAAGCAGTTAACTAACGTCCGTGCCAGTGGTACTGACGAAGCGCTAACACTAACGCCAGCGGTCAAGTTTACGCTTGAGCAAGCACTTGAATTCATTCAAGATGATGAATTGGTCGAAGTAACGCCAAAAGCGATTCGTCTACGTAAGCGCTATTTGACTGAAAGTGAGCGTAAGCGTTATGGTCGTAAGAGAGGTGCTTAATATTGACCAATAAATAATGGTTATCCATTATTTGGTTCGGTATTAAAGATATCTAATGAGCAGCATAAAATAGTCGGTATACCACTATTCTATGCTGCTTTTTTTTGTGTTGCATTTTGCATAGAATAAAAAGACAATAGTCGGATATAGTTTACTAAAAAAAAGAGCAATTTTATGCTCATTATTAAAATCCGAAGTTGGATTCACTATTTATACGCTTATCTTATGGTCGATGAGGTTTTTTAGGAGAGAAAATATGAGTATGGTATCTGAGTTTAAAGAATTTGCTTTAAAGGGTAATGTGATGGATCTCGCCGTCGGTGTGATTATCGGTGGAGCGTTCGCTACGATCACAACGTCTTTAGTAGAGGACGTTATCATGCCCATCATTGCTTTTATTGCTGGCGGCGAAATTAATTTTAAGAATATGTTTTTGATATTGGGTGATGCGCCTGATGGTGTGGCGCGGACCTATGATGCCCTCAAAGCTGCTGGCGTTCCTGTATTGGCTTACGGTAGTTTTATTACGGTATTGATTAATTTTTTAATTTTGGCATTTATTATTTTTATGATGGTGAGAATGGTCAACAGATTGCGCCGTGCCGATGAGGTTGTGGAGCAAATCGCAGGACCTTCTGAAGAAGTGCAATTGCTTCGCGAAATTAGCGCTAAGCTTGGTAATATTAATAAGTAAACGTATAGTTAAAAGATCTCAAAAACGCTACAGTGCTGCTGGCATAAATTTTTTGCAGCCTCTGTCTGCGTAGGCACAGCAAGCAAGAAAAATTAATATCAGCAGTACTTGATGTATCGATATTATTTTTCCCTGACTATATTTTCACTGACGGCAAGATTAAAAAATAAAAAAAGGCTAACGTCATGTTAGCCTTTTTCTGATTGGATTTTTTATAAGTACTTAAGTGTATGTATGTTCAAGGTCTAACGATAACGTAGTCATTGGTATTAATGATAATCTCTGATGGTTGATCAACCACGATACGCACAACGTTATTATCAACGACTTGTGATTTATAATAATTGTCTTCAGCAACCGTACAGCCTAAGCAGCGACTCATGGCATTCCATGGTTCAACAAAGAGCTTCTGCTGTGCTTGATCGGCGTTACCACCGATTAAAGAAAAGGGTAGACTGACAATATAAGCGGCTGTGCCTGCAACGGCTGCTACCAATTGTAATGGCTTGCCGACAACGGTATCTACAGCCATGGTCTCATAAGAGGGACCAAAATCTGTTTCATCAATCTCTATCGCTGCTAAAGCGGGCTGCATACTTGCAAAAGCTAAGCTGGCACTTATCAATATAGTTGATAGCGTATATTTTGCGGTGCGTTTGGTGTTAGCCTGAGCAATCATAATGATGTCCTAAAACTCATAAGTAGTATGGTAAATAGCTGCTGCTATTTTTCCATAGAAATAGAAATATTGCGGCAACGACAGATAGCGTATATATTACGGCCAAATAAACGGTTTGCACTATTTATGTAAGTACTAGCACTATTAAAGCAATATATAGGCTAATAAGCAACAAAAATGCGCAGCATAGGTGGACAAGTTTGTTAGTGGTGTTATTTTAATGATGCGCAACCAAAAATCAATGAGCTAGAACTTATAAGTGAGCGTTGAATAAAAAGCTTTATTTTGAGCAAGTTTACATTGGAATGATTGGCTGACAAAGAGGGCAGTAGACACTGGCACGTCCACTTAGCTTAATATTTTCTAAAATGGATTGGCAGTGTAGACAAGCTTCACCTTGCCTGCCATAGACATTCAACGTCTGTTGAAAGTAACCTGTTTGACCATCTGCAACGGTAAAATCACGCAGTGTGGAACCACCAAGCTTGATCGCCTTTTGTAGAATGGTTTTGATATGGTCAACCAGTATGACTATTTGCGTGTATGACACTTCATTAGCTGGGGTGGCAGGATGAATACCTGATAAGTATAAGCTTTCGGTTGCATAAATATTACCAACGCCGACTACAGCTTGCTGCTCCATAATGACCGATTTAATGGCTCGTTTGATGGGTTGTTTTTTAGTCGATGTACTGTTTTCGGTTCCGATAGACTGTTCGCTACGTTGGATTAGGTGATATAGATAGTCTGCAGTGAACGCATCTGATAATGGCTCAGGTCCTAAATGATTTAACAGTTTGTCACTATATTCTTCGAGCCATAAGATGGATCCAAAGCGTCTAGGATCATAATAATGTAGTTGTGTTTGGGTATTATCAGCGTCAATGAAGCTCATAATCAAATGGTCATGTTTGCGCTTACCAGTAGCATGACTGTGTTGTTGCAAGCTACCTGACATACCAAGATGAACCAAAAGTTGTCGCGGCTGTAACATATCAGGCTGAATAGAAGGTGATATCCCATTATCAGCTAGCAGCATAAAATTGAGTATTAAGTACTTTGCTCGCCGCTCAACGCTCTCTAATGTGCAGTTAACCAACTGTGTCAAATCGTCAGGTATTGACCAACGCAACTTTGGTTGAAATACTTGTACATTGGTGACTTTTTGACCCAATAGCGGTGCAAGGCTGGTTTTCGTCGTTTCTACTTCTGGCAACTCAGGCATGGTATTTTGTAAAAACTCTATTATGGAATGAATATACTTTTAATAAATTTTCCCAGCAATACTATCAGGAAACAGCGCGGCGAGCATGTAAGATGCCGTGCTGCTGCTCAAGCTTGGCTAGGAGTTTTGATAAATGTGCCAGTCCGGATACTTCAATATGAAACTTCAAAGAAGCAATATTGTCATCATTACTTAGTGTTTGAACCTGACGAATATTGACGTTTTCTTTATCAATAATCTGGGTTAAGTCACGCAACAACCCTCGTCTATCATAGGCTTCTACATGAATATCAACCGGCTGATAACGGCCTGATTTGACCTTCCAAGCCGCCTTAATTTCGCGTTCAGGGTCACGTTCAATCAAGCGTAGATATTCAGGGCAGCCACGATTGTGGACGCTAACACCGCGCGATAAAGTAATGTAACCTGCAATAGGCTCGCCGTGCACAGGATGACAGCAGCCTGCCAAACCAACCTCAATATTGTCTAAGCCATCGATTTGGATTTTATAAGCATCAAGTTTCCCTGAATCTCTTTTATCGATAATAGGGACAAAATTTTCTTCAGATCTTTCAGGCTCTAGATGCAATTGACGAGAAATATGGCTGGTGAGCTGATTTAGACCGATTTCACCCGTCACCAAACCAACCACGATATCATCGGTATTATTGACATGAAAATGCTGTGTATAGTCATTTAAATCAATGCTATTGGGATGCACCGACAAGCGCTCAAGCTCTTTACTGAGCATCTGACGACCGATTTCGATATTCTTATCGCGGTCCTGTTTATTAAACCATTGACGAAGTTTTGAGCGGGCACGGTTGGTATGAATATAACCCAGTGAAGCCACCAGCCAATCGCGATTGGGCTCACGTGAGGATTTGGTGATAATCTCGACTTGCTCGCCAGTTTTGAGCTGATAGGTTAGCGGCACATAACGCTGATTGACCCGTGCTGCTTGGGCGCGATTACCCACTTGCGTATGGACATAATAGGCAAAATCCAGCACAGTCGCGCCTTTTGGCAACTCAGTAATATCGCCATCGCGACTAAAGATGTAAATACGTTCGAGCTCATCAAAATCAACCAATTGCTCGTCGTCGTCAAACTCAATCTCTTCTAACTCATCACCGGATGATAAGGATGAGCGTGGCTGATTATTGATAGATAACAGTTGACGTAAGGATCTGATTCGCTGATTAAGGTAGTTGTCCTTTTTATTTTTTAGCCCTTCTTTGTAATTGACGTGGGCACACATGCCAAGCTCGGCTTCAAAGTGCATCTCTTGAGTACGAATCTGTACTTCAAGCGATTTGTTTTCAGCGATGACCGCAGTATGAAGTGAGCGATAGCCATTAGATTTTGGATTGGTTATATAATCGTCAAATTGCTCAGGAATATAACGCCACAACCCATGTACCAGCCCCAACACGTGATAACAGTCTGAAGGAGTGGTTACCAAAACACGCAGCGCACGGATATCGTACAGCTGATCAAAAGATAAGCCCTTGAGCTTCATTTTTCGATAAATAGAATAAATGTGCTTAACGCGCCCTGAAACTTCGCCCTCAATACCAGATTCTGCCAAAGACTCGTTGAGCTTATCTTGTACGCGCTGAATATAGGATTCACGCTCGCTACGCTTTTCTGACAACAGCTTGGCAATCTCTTTATACCGATCAGGGGCAAGGTAGCGAAACGCTAAGTCTTCAAGCTCCCACTTAAGCTGCGCAATACCCAAGCGATGTGCCAATGGCGCATAAATAGTCATGACTTCACGCGCCACCCGATTTTGCCGGTCTTCATTAGAGAAGGTCAGTTCTCGCATGGCAAAAGTACGTTCAGCAAGCTTGATAAGGACCACGCGCACATCGTTGGTGACCGAGATGAGCATGCTATAAATATTTGATAGCTGATCACGTTGGTTATTGACGAAATGATCTTCTAAGCGCTTATTGTTCTCAATAATCTCAGACAGTTGTCCCATTGCCAAGGTATCTTTGACCAAAGTTGATATGTCCGCGCCAAACTTTTTTTCGATATCACTAAGACTAATAATAGCTTTGCGCGCACTACGATAGAGCATAGCAGCCACAAGAGCATCTTCATCTTGATAAAGATAAGTTAAGATATCTGTCATGCCAATACCGGTCACGTAAGCGCCTGAACGCTCCGATTCGTTGGTATTCATGTGCTTACGGATAAACTCACAGGCAGCGCTAAGATTGGGCACTGACTCTTGCCCAATACGCTTTGCAACATTGTCAAGCCAAGTGGGTACGTCAATATTGATTTGATCCAAATCTAACGCTTCAAGCTCTTGTTGTGAAAATGCCTCGGATTCATCAAGGATTTTATCCCTCAAATAGTCATTTTCAAGATTTGAGTCATGACTGTAGTACGCATAATGTACAGAGCGATCAAAGGTGGTATGAAGTTTATGAGTGGCAAGCTGATACTTGATATCTAGTGGGACTTGGGCGTAGCTATTGGCAGACTGGTGCGAGCGCTGACTCGCGACCAGCTGCGCTGCCAACGTTGCACTATCCGCTTGCGTGGTCTGTCCATCTACCAGCGGTAATCCTTCGCGAATTTTTACCATAGCCCACTCCTCTTAACTATTTTGACTTGATAATAACCCCATCTACAATGCTAGAGCTAAACATGAGCCTGCTATCGATAAATGGTCAGTTATAAATCAATACAGCTGCTAAAAAAATCCATTTTTTAGCAGCTATAAAATCAATTATAGGGATCTTGCATAGAATTATGAGCGCTTAGACTCACTGTGTGTTTATAAACAATAAAAGCAGTGACTATTATTATCGCATGTTGCGATGACAAATCAAGCAAGGCTCTGTAATGATAGCGTTAGCCGCACAGAGGAATAGCGCCTATAACATTCTTAATTTATAGCTATTAACGCCTATAAAAACTATAGGTGAATACCACACTCTGCTACTACAGACGGTTTAAGCAGAGACTTTTTCAAAGCGCGCGATTGACTCAACATGACCGGTATGGCAAAACATATCCATGACACCGGCATGCGTTAAACGATAACCTTGTTCGAGCAATGCTTTGGTATCACGAGCCAGCGTAGCAGGATTACAGGAGACATAAACAATCCGCTCAGCGTTAAACTTAGGCAAATATTGCATAATCTCCCACGCGCCAGAACGCGGTGGATCGATAAGCAGCGCATCAAACCCTTGGTTGGCCCACGGTTTGTCCGTACAATCATGTGTCAAATCTTGGCTATAAAACTCAGTGTTGTTAATGCCATTGCGGCGTGCGTTGTCAGCGGCGCGTGCGGTCATGGCTTCGCTGCCTTCAACACCAACGACTGAACCCGTTTCACCAACCAAGCGCGCGAGAGGTAGGCTGAAATTGCCCAAACCGCTAAATAAATCTAGAACGCGTTCACCCGCTTTTAAATCAAGCAAATCACAAGCAAGCTTGGTCATCTGACGGTTTACCGACAGATTGACTTGGGTGAAATCCGTAGGGATAAATTCAAACGTCAAATCGTACTCTGGCAATTGATAATATAAGCGTCCAAACTGCTCGCTCAAATCATCTGTATCCTTCAAAGCAATACGTTGGATACTATCCGCACCCTTTGATTGCAAGTATAGCTGCCAATTGCGCGCCGCAAAAAACACCTTGAGCTTATCGATATCCCCATCTGACAATGGCTCAAGGTTACGTACAATCAGCGCGACTGGCTGATTACCATCAGGTAGCTCTGGTAAATGCTCGCCCATTGCCAATTCAAGCTGCGCAATCTTGTCACGGCTCTCTAAGGTGCTAATAAGGGTTTTTAAGTTTTCAATCTCAAAGCCAATACGTGGATCTAAGATATGACATTCATTTAACTCTGCTAAGAAATTACTTGAACGCTCGCGAAAGCCAACCAGAGCAGTTTCTTTTTTGACCACATAACGTACGCCAAGTCGCGCTTTGGTACGATAACCAAGGCGGTCACCGACGACCGGATCAAGCCAATGATCAGGCGCCACATTTGCCTGATGTATTAGCATTTCAGCAAGGACAGATTGCTTAAAGTTAATTTGTGCATCTGGCTTCCAATGCTGCAAATTACAGCCACCGCAAACCCCAAAATGCGGGCAGGGCGGTACAACGCGCTCAGGGTTTGGATTGGCAGTGATACTCACCGCATCGCCTTCTTCAAAGCTGCTACGGCTATTGGTAATCTTGACCAACGCACTTTCACCCGGCAATGCAAAACTGACAAAGATTTTTTTGCCATGCTTGTCAGTTATATGACCGTCAGCTTCGCCAAAACCATTACCGTATACGGCAACGCCGCGCCCATCATGCGACAAGCCATCGATAGTAAAGGGGAGTGCCTCAGCATCTTTTAGACGACGACGCGTTTTTGATGATGGCTTAGATTTTTTCTTACTAGGCGGAATCGTAATCGTTTGAGTCTCATTTGGCTGTTCAGTCATATCTGAGGTAGAAGTCTTTGAATCGGTGGGTTGCATAAACCTGCCTATAAAATGAAGGTGTTAAAAATAATCGCAATTTTAACATATAAAGCGACTCAGGTATTAGGCGCTCACAAAGTAAAAAAGCGATGATTATAAAAATATAATCACCGCTTATAGACAGTATTTATCATTACGTCAGTCTGTTAAATCTTCTAGCTGTTAAGCCAATCATTCAAAAATGCCTGATGACGTGGCGTGCCATCCGCTTGGGTAAATTTGGTTAAATAATCGCGGCTTTGCTGCTGCCAAACGGCAAAATCTGGTAAGGATATTTGACCGGTCAGGCGCAGCCAGCGCAGATATATGAGCCAAGTATTCATCACATCAGACTCACAATATATCGACAGCGTTTGCCAGTCATTATTGCTGACAAGCTCGCCGACCATACTGCCATCGACATCAGTCTTACCGGGCAAGCCATATAAACTAGCAACCACATCCATTGCCTCACGGCGACTGGCACCGTATTGGCTAAACCGATCCATCAAATCAAGATGGCGGGTATGGAAGCGATTGACATAATTGTCAAAACGCATATTTTTGATACGCTCACCTTCTTCAAATAACCAAGGCGCTGCCAAGTCATATTGCATGGCACGATAAATAAGTACAGGAATGTCAAAACCTGAGCCATTCCAGCTGATCAATTTAGGCAGTTTTGCAATATCATTAAAGGCGCGAAAAAACTTGGCAAGAATCTCTTTTTCGCTAAATTTATCGGCAGTGAGCGAAAATAACGAAAATGTGCCATCTTTGATATAAAGCGCAGAAATACAGACAATACGCTGTAGTGGCAAACGCATAAAATCATGCCCCGCTTCTTGTATGCGAATGGCAGTCAACGCGCTGAGCGTATCTGCATCATTAAGCTTAGCCAATTGCGGATAGATACGGCGTGCAGCATCGGTATCCGCAACCGTCTCAATATCAAAGACCAAAATAGGGTCAGACGAAAAAGCTTGTGACATAATGGTTCTACCTAATTATTGGCTTATGATGCTGCATTAAATGCACTGACCGTATCAATCGCATGGTCTGCACTTTATAAGTTATCTTAGTTTACGCGATCTAGGCTATCATCGACACTATCATCAACACTATCATCGACATTGTATAAGCCGGTCGATAAATAACGATCACCGCGGTCACAGACGATAAAGGCAATAACGGCATCAGGATTTGCTTTAGCAACTTGTGTGGCTGCCCATGCCGCTGCACCGGATGAGACACCCGCAAAAATCCCTTCAGTCTTGGCAAGCTTACGCATATAAACCTCAGCGACGCGCTGATCAATATCCATAATCTCATCGACTAAGTCGGCATCAAAAATACCTGGCATATAAGCAGCAGGCCAGCGGCGGATACCAGCGATGGCTGCTTCTTCATCAGGCTGCAAACCGATAATTTGTATGGCAGGATTTTGCTCTTTTAGATATTGTGCCACGCCGGTAATGGTGCCGGTAGTACCCATAGAGCTAATAAAGTGAGTGATTTTACCCTCGGTTTGCGTCCAAAGCTCTGGACCTGTGGTCAGATAATGCGCCTGTCTATTATCAGGATTATTAAACTGATCTAAGACGATACCTTTGCCATCGGTTTGCATCTGTAGCGCCATATCGCGCGCCGCTTCTATTCCTTCTTCTACCTCAATCAGCGTTGCACCATAAGCGGTCATGGCGTCTTTACGCTCTTGGGTCGAGTTACTTGGCATAAATAAGGTAATCGGGTAGCCACGCATCGCCGCCACCATAGCCAAAGCAATACCGGTATTGCCACTGGTTGCTTCAATCAACATATCACCTGGCTTGATATCACCGCGCAGCTCCGCTTGATAAATCATATTAAACGCAGGGCGGTCTTTGACAGAGCCAGCAGGGTTATTACCTTCAAGCTTGGCAAGCAGGATGGCGCCATTGTCAATTTGCTCTTGTTCAGGTAAGCGCTGCAATTTGACCAAGGGCGTTTGACCGACGCAATCAGCGAGGTCAGTAATTTGAGTAATAAAGGTGGCGTTTGACTGAGCCGTAGCGGACATAAAGTATCCTTAGTGGTATCGGTTTCAAAGTAGTTTAACGAGATAATAATGTGCTGTCTGGAAGACTATGCGTTAAAGGCGAAAGTCGCGTTTTGATAAGTGAATAATACGGTGGTATGGATGTGTTAAATAATCACGTACTAAATAATCACGTACCAAATAATCACGTACTAATAAATGCGTTAACAATAATAAGTGAATACAGCGCGGCTGTCAGGTGTTTATTGTGGCAAATAAAAATGTGCACCATTATAACATCTTGTTTTTGATGGTGCTTAGCGCAGATAGCTTTATCAATGATTGTCTAACAGCGGCTAATGGAATCCTGTTAAGATAATCACAAGCTATATAGTTAAAATATCTCAAAAACGCTACAGTGCTGCTGGTATAAATTTTTTGCAGCCTCTGTCTGCATAGGCACAGCAAGCAAGAAAAATTAATATCAGCAGTACTTGATGTATCGATATTACTTTTCTCTGACTATATATAGTCATGGATAGATGATACATAAGCGATCAGTAAAAGCATTGTAAAATATCGATAGCAAAAACAGTAGTGGAGATGGTACCCAGCATGGCTTACAAAAAACGTTTTGATACCAGTAGCGCCTATGGTCAGCTGGTCATATTGGTATTTTTGCCCATCTGTTTACTCGCAGCAGTGGGCGGTATCTTGGTGTTTTATGAAACCATGCGGGCCAGTAATTCAGAGCAAGCAGTGCTAGCTGAGGCGGTACTTATCCGCTATTCGCCAACGATTGCAGAGATTGTCCCTGAACTGCTAGCACAAAATGATGCCAAGGCGCAGACATCAAAAAACAACAATGAAAGCACTACCGATAATATCTCACAAGCTGCGATGGCAACGCTAGAGGGTATTCACGATAAACTCGGGCGTATGCGGGCAGAGCAACATGTCCAGCGTATCGCCATTGTCAATCAGAATAATGACGTACTCGCGACAGTCGGTTATGGTACGAATGAGGCGTGGCCTGTAATAGATCCATCAGAGCGTTTTTTGGCGCAAAAGCCAACTGCTATCGGTACCGCTTATGGCAGTATATTGGGTGAATTTGAGGGTCAAACGCTGTGGTTATTAGTCGATATGGATAGCGAGCCGCTGTATATCGCGCGCTACCGTATTGCCATGGCATTGATGATTACTGGTTTGTTTACGTTGTTAATTCTCCTACTAAGTCTAAATATCTACTCAAAACGTTGGATTGCGCCGATTTATGAGCTGCGGCTGCAATTACAGCGTACTCATGTTGATAATCTTTATCAGCCTATTCCAGTTGAATCAAACGGTGAGCTAAATTTATTACAACAAGATTTGGTGAGAACATTACGCCGTTTATATGTCAGTTTTCAAGAGCTGAAAGAGCACGCGGAGCAGACCGAGGATGATTTGCGTCTTGCTTTTGATGAGATGGAGATGCAAAACATCTCTATTCGTAATGCGCGTGATGCGGCAATCTCTACCAGCCAAGCCAAATCAGCGTTTTTAGCCAATATCAGTCATGAGCTACGTACGCCGCTCAATAGCATCGATGGCTTTATTAACTTGCTTGCGCGTCACGGTGAGCTCAATCCCGAACAAGACTTGTATGTACAGACCATCCGCAAATCATCCGCGCACTTATTGGCATTGGTCAATGATGTGCTTGATTTCTCCAAAATTGAAGCGGGCAAGTTGGTACTAGATCGCCATGAGTTTGATCTTTATGACACTATCTATGATGTGGTCGATATGTTGTCACCGGTGTCTGCCGAAAAAGGTCTGCGCATGGCGGTACTCTTCTATAACGATGTGCCAATGCGTATCAACGGTGATGCGCTGCGCCTCAAGCAAGTATTGACCAATATTGTCGGTAATGCGATTAAATTTACGGACAGCGGTGATGTGGTGGTGCGCGT
>TARA_R110002051_G_scaffold174602_2_pt1 | contig 12331 bp, 13 predicted proteins | sample TARA_R110002051 | Tara Oceans TARA_R110002051 (sample SAMEA4397023) | marine metagenome | biome: Polar Biome; feature: [MES] marine water layer (ENVO:01000295) within the mesopelagic zone...; material: water (ENVO:00002006), including particulate matter (ENVO:01000060) such...
CCACGTTGAGATAGTGTATGCAAATGCATTCACAACAGTAAATACTAATGGGCTCGTATTATAGATTGCTGCCATTTCTGGGTTAAGTGCAGTCATATATTGAATGCGCATCATCGAGAAAAAATAAAAAACAGTAACTATAGGAATTAGAAATAAAAAGAATAATAGAAGTTCTCGTTTTGGTTTTCCCTGTCCATACTTTCTAATTTTGTCCGGGACAAAATGAGCATACCAATACACACAAATTCCCGTCAAAATTGCCATCCCAAAACTTGAGATTTTTGAACCTCCTAAACTATCTAGCGCATCAAAATTACTAATGAGCTCCATCGTTGCTATTAGAATCAAAATTGGAATAAAAAGATAGAACCACTTCCGAACAACTGTTTTGTGTCTTTTTCCTGCATCATCAAACTTCCCTTTTAAAGGTGCTATCTTATCATCTACTTGGGTAATTTTTCTATCGATATTTACTACTTCATCATTGGAGTCAGATATATGTGATTGCCCTCGTAGTTTTTGTACATCACCAACTAGTTTAGAATTGGTATAGTCTACCAGATGCTGATAATCTGCAATAAGAGATCCAATAAAATCTCTAATTTTAGCAGTTTTTACCATCTTTTTGAAATCCATTGCCGAAAGTTTTACAGCTGTTTTTTGATGTTCTTCCTTATAGGATATATCCTGATTTTGGATATATGCTGACAACTCTGTATCTACTAATCTTGAAAAGTTTGTTTCGGTTACTTTGTTTCTTTTTTTCATAATTTTAATTATTAAGTTTTTATAGATAAATAATTTTAACAGACACGTTTTCAATTCTTATTTCCGTTCGTTGTCTTTATTTGATTGAAAATAATTTCTCCAATATTAGAAGGTCTTATAATTGATTTTTTAACTCTCTTAAATGGATATATTTTGATTTTTAAGTATTCTTTGATTTTTAAAATAAAAGCACCTCACTTAAATATATTAAGTGAGGTGTGTCTTATAGGTATATTAATGTAATACACTTTTCAAAAAAACGAGCTGCTACGTAGTAGTCATTTGTATAGTGTGTGCTTAAATTGTAATGATTAAAGACAACATAGTTTCCTGATGCTTTGTCATATAAAAATTTTAGAGACTCCTCTTTATCAATGACTTGCATAGAAGCAATTCTATTGCTTGTCATCTTTAGTAAATTCCTTTTTAAAAAAGGATTTAGGTGCTTTGATATTCTGATTTTTGTTTTCATATATAAGGTTTTGTTCCCTTATCATATTTCAAACATTCATCCAAAACTAAAGTGCTGTTATAGTGTTTTTTAAATAAAAAACATTGGGTAATATTGAAAAAAAGTGTATTATTTGACCCTATTTTAAGGATTTCTTATATGATTCCTTTTCGGATAGCAATACTAACAAGATGTGAGGTTGTTGTGGCTTCAAATTTAAGTTTTAGTTTTCTAATTCTTTTTTCAACTGCTGATACTGATATATTAATCTCTCTTTCAGCTAAAGAAGAGACGATTCCTTTTTGATGTAAGCCGTTACTTAAGTCTTTTAAAATGATTCTATCAGTGGTATCCATCTCTAAAAGACCAAATTTATATTTAAGTAGTTTTCGAATGCTATATGAATAATAATTTTCATTTTCTAGCACAGCATCAATAGCAGGAATAATTTCATTTACACTCGTTCTACTTTTCAAGATATAAGCATCTGCTTCTAATTGATCTATACAGTAATTCAATACATCAAGACTATCAATTTTAGAGAGTATAATAGTTTTGGGCTTATCCTGCCATAAGTATATTTCACGTAATAACTCATCTCCAGATTTTAATCTTGTTGGATATTCAGATTTAAGAATTAAATCTAATAGGATGATATCTACAGGGTATAACTTCAGATATTCTAATGCAGCATCCGCATCTGTAACTACTTTGAAAAGTAATAATTCTTTATAAGTTTGCTTTAACATCACTTCAATACCAAGGCTTATCAAAGCATGATCCTCAAGTAATAGAATATATAATTTTTTAGACATCTTTAATTAGATTTGGAATCTGTATTTTAATAGTCGTACCTTTAAGTTTAATTGATTTAAAAACAATAGTTCCATTTAAATCTGCAACTCTATTTTTCATATTTAAAATACCTATCCCATTCACTTTATTATAATTATCCATACCAATTCCATTATCACTAATAATCAATCCTAATATTTTATCTTTTGTATAAAAAGTCAATAAGACTTCAGAGGCTTTAGCATGTTTTAAAATATTAGTAAGACCTTCTTGGATAATTTCAAAAAATACAACTTTAATTTCTGGAATAAGTGCAGTCCAAGAAATAGTTTCTATCCCTTTATGTATTATTTTTAAGTCATTATGAAAACTATATTCTCTACATAGATTCGTGACTTTTTGAGTAAAAGTTGTTTTTTGAAAATAAAACTGATTTAAATCTTGTGATATTTTCCTAGCTTTTTCATAAGCTCTCTCAAAAATTAAAATTAAAGTTGTAAATTCTGAATTCTGAATTTTCTTTTGTAATTTTTCACTATACTGCAGTCCTAATAGAATATCTCCTGCAATAGCATCATGTAAATGAACAGATATCGCTTGTTTCTCTTTTGCTCTAGCTTTTAGTTTCTCAATCAATAGTTGTTGTTGATGAATTTTTTTTCGTTGATAAAAAAGATAAAACCCTACTATTAGTAGTACGAGAGAAATTATAAAAAGAGTAGCATATTTTATTTTTTTTCTTTCTTGTTCTTTCAGGCTAAAGGTTTGTTCAATAAATTGATTTTCTAAAAAATCATATTCATTTTCTTTTTGTTCAGTTCGATATCTAATTTTAGCAAAAAGATGTTTATAATTTCTTTCAGCAAAAAAAATACTATCCCTTATCATTTTGTATTCATCTCTATATTTTGTGTTTGAGGAATTTTCAGAGAGTAACTGTAGTATTTTCAAAATGTTTTTTGAATCTTTTATATTCTTCCCTTGATCAATAGCGCTCTCTAAAAATTTAAAAGCTTTAACAGTATCTTTTTCATAGATATAATAGTTTCCTAAATGTATTTTACTCACTATTTGTCCTCTATAATTTTTAATTTTTTTTCTTATACCAAATGCAGTTTCTATTTTTTGCAAAGCATTCGGGTTTCTCTCTAAAAAATTCACGTATCCTATATTATCAATCAGCATCGCTTGTATATGTTGCTGTTGAGTTAAGTCAAATTCTAATCCCTTTTCAAAAGAATGAATCGCTCGCTTATAATCTTTCATATCTCTATAGGTTACCCCTATATTATTCAAAATAACAGCTTTGGCTTTTGGTAAACTTGTAATTTCTAAAGCTTTCTTATACCAATATAATCCATCTTGATAATGTCTCAATTCATATGATATAACTCCAAAATTATTATATAATGATCGTTTTGTTTGAATCTTTTTTGTATTCTCTATGTAAGAAAGTGCTTCCAAAATAGTATTTTCACTACCATAATAATCTCCAACACCAGTTTGAAGAATTGACATATTTAATAGACTACTTCCCACCTTCAGACTATCATCAAGAATTTGATAATATTGTTTTGCTTCATTAAAATGATAATATGCACTATCTACTCTATTAATTTTTCCATAATAACTTCCTAAATTAAAGAATCCTTTTGCCAAATAAAGAGTGTCTTTTTTGTCAAAAGCAACTTTTAATAGTGTTTGACTTTGTTTTTTAAACTTTAAATAATTTTTGTTTTTAAATTCTAATACAGCCAGTCTATTTAAACTTTTAAAATGTAGCGAATCATACTCATCTATTTTAGATAAAGAAATTGCATTTTCAAGCATTTGTTTCGCTTTTTTAAAAGGTTCTTTTTTAGAATTAGTCAAAAGACTTATAATACTGTCTTTTACTGTAAACACTTTTTCACTTTCTTTCATAGTCTTGTTATAACATGCTGAAAAAAGAAAAAACACTAAAAAAGAAATCCTTATTTTAAAAAAAAGTTTCATAATATAAAGCTAATCAGTCTTGTAAAAATAAGGAATTACTAAAGGTTATTTTTTAAATCATAAAAAAACCTCTCGAAAGAGGTTTTTGGTTAAGAAAATTAGTCTTCTTCTGGATCATCTGGTAATTGTCCAACCTCTCCACAACAATCAGTGGTTTGAACTTCCATCATCTGTTCTTCCAAAGAAATCTCTGGACAACAACTTGTAAAAAAACTGTTTACGACTAAAAATGCTACTAAAAAAAATAATTTTTTCATTTTTTGAAAAGAATAGAATTAATAAAAAACTTCATAAACTTCTGTATTGAAGACGCTGTTAATCCCTCTGTTAAGAATATTATAGAATTCAATAGTGCTGTTGAGGATTTCCTCAATTCTAAAAAGAAGAGGAGTTCTAATTTTGAGCAATGATTTGTATGACAACTCAAACTGGATATTAAAAGAGTGATTTCAATGATCGTTTACTATCCTTCATTATTCAACACTACGTCCATAATCAAATCACTGATAGTCAATAGTTAAATAAAAATAAAATGGGATTTTTTCAAAAATTAGGTAAAAAAAGATCCAAAAAATGAGCATCCATGAAAATTCTAATATCCTGGCAAGCGGTAACGCACGATTTTTTATTCAGAGAAGGGCGTAAAGTAGGAATCAACCAAAATGGCACACACTATGAGTTATACAAAAACGGTTTTGATTATGATGAACACATTTTATTATGTTCTTCAAGTTCGGAAAAAGGTGATACTTTTTTTACACATTTATGTAATCATTTAAAGAAAGAATTTCAAAAAGTAGTTACTCCAAGATTTCTAAATATAAAAAATGTCACTAGCGTTGAAGAAATTTTAAAAGAATTACGAAATGTCATATTGGAATATAAAGAAGATTCGTTAGAAATTTTTATTTCTCCGGGTACTCCTGCTATGCAGACAGTATGGTACATATTGGGTTTAGAGTTTACAAAACTAAATCTATTTCAAGCAACTCCCCCAAAACACAGAAAAGAAAAATCATATGAAAAAGAATACGTAAATATAAATCCATCCATAAGCTCTGCTCTTGCTATTAGAGAACAAGTCGAACATAAACCTACACAAACAAAAGATATTTTTAAAAGTGAAAAGATTCAAGCTATATATGATTTGGCTAAAGAAATTTCATCGCCTTATCCTGTAACAACGCTTATTTTAGGTCAGACAGGAACGGGTAAGGAATTGATTGCAAACCATATTCATAAAATGTCAAATAGAAAAGGAGAACTATTACCTATTAATTGTGCTGGAATGAATGATGAGCTCTTGGCAAGTGAACTCTTTGGCCACGTAAAAGGTGCTTTTACAAACGCTTTAAATGAAAGGGATGGAGCTTTTAAACAGGCTAATAAAGGAACGTTATTTTTAGATGAAATTGGTGATATTTCTAAAAAAATGCAACAGACTTTACTTAGAGTTTTACAAGAAGGAATCATTTATAAATTAGGTAGTCACAAACCTATAAAAGTGGATGTTCGAATTATTGCAGCAGCTAACAAAAACTTATGGAAACTCGTTGAGAAAGGAGAGTTTCGAGCAGATCTATACTACCGATTAGCTGTAGCTGATATTGAGACAGTTCCGATTGAAGATTTAGAACCAAAAGAACGCGAAGAGTATTTTAAGTTTTTTATAGAGAAGTGGAAGAGAAAACTACGAAGAAGAAAAAAAATTCATTTTTCAAAAGAAGTCAAACGTAAGTTAGACTTACATCCTTTTCCTGGTAATTTCAGAGAATTAGAAAACCTTATTGCACGATTTTATACGTATTCAAAGGAAGATGGTTTGATCACAATGGATATGGTTCCTCATCGGATTAAATTTCCTGAAGGAAGTTCTTTTTCTTTAAATATAAAGGATGTACAAGATGCACACTACAGAAAAGTATTCAGAATGTTTAAAGGTAATAAAACTAAAATGTCTGATGCCATAGGTTTTGGTACAAAAAAATGGAGAGGAATTATTGAAAGATTGGAATTAATGTAAAACTAATAAGTTATGATTTTATATGACTCGAAAAATAAAAAAATTGAACTATCTGAAAGTAATTATATTACTAGTGGAGGAGAAGGTTTTATTTATAAAGTAAAAAATCAAGTTGCAAAAATTTATAAAGAGAATGCGATTAAAAAAGAAAAAAAGATTAAACTAATTATATCTAAAAAAATAATAACTGAAGGGTTCTGTTTACCATCAGATTTATTATATGATAGTAAACAAAATTTTAGAGGATATTTAATGCCGTTTGCAAAAGGAAAACAGTTACAATTTTCAGTTTTTGGCATTTCAAGATTAAAAAAATACTTTCCTAAATGGACAAGAATAGATTTATGTGATTTAGCTCTTACTATTCTCGAAAAAATTAATGAAATTCATAAAAAAGAAATTCTGATTGGAGATATTAACCCAATGAATATTCACGTCTTATCTACTAAAGAAGTTTATTTTTTAGATACTGATAGCTATCAAATTGATGAGATGCCATGTAGTGTTGGAACTCTTCGTTTTACTGCTCCAGAGATTCAAGATATTATCTTCAAAAATCAATTACGTACCAAAGAACACGAATATTACGCAATAACAACTTTACTTTTTATGATATTTTTCCCTGGAAAATCTCCTTATGATAGCATCGGCGGTGATAACCCAAAAAAAAGCATAAAACATAAAAATTTCTCTTATCCTTTTGGGGATGATGCTAATTACAAAGCTCCAAAGGGACCATGGGAATACATCTGGAATGATCTTCCTTTTAATATGAAAAAAAGTTTTTATCTAACTTTTAGCGATACAAATAAATTATACAGATTTCCTCCAGAGAACTGGATAAGTACTATAAAAAATTACAAAAGAGACTTACTCTATAAAAGTAATGATAAAACAGGAATAATTCCATATATGTCTGAAAAAATGAAAGATAACGTAACAACCGGAATGGGAAGAGATGTTAGAAAAATAGACCAATATAACTATGAGATAAAGACTGTTCTCGATAAAATTTCTACAAAAAGAAAAATCGGAGTTTTAGAATTAAGTACTAAAGCTGTGAAACTACTCATTGGTTCAGATGAAATTATAAAATCCAATGGGTTCAGCTTTAGTTTATTTCCTATCAAAAAAGGAATCCTGACAAATACAGGAAACCTTTTAGATGGAAACAATAATATGAATCTTGAACAATTTAAAGCAAAAGTTATTCCTGCTGTTAAATCATTATTAATATTAGCAAAAGAAAATAAAATTACAGAATTATATACTGTTGCTACTGCCGCATATCGAGCTTCTAATAATAGAAAAAAAATAGTTGATGTAATCAAAAAAGAGGTAGGAGTTAATGTAAAAATATTATCAAAAGCAGAAGAAGCGAGAGTTACTTTAGTCGCGTTTATACATTCTAAACCAAAAGAAGTCAATCAGTTTTCAAACAATAAAATAATGATTGATCAAGGAGGTGGTTCTACCGAAGTTACATTATTTAATAATCAAGAAATTATAAGTTCTTATAGTTTAAATTCTGGAACAACTATTATGAGTAATATCCTATTATCTCAAACGAATCAAAATACTAATTTAAAAGAAGGGTTATTACATTCAGACAAAATAACTAAAGGAAAATTAAAATACTACTTTAAAACTCACGCACCCATCATTTCTAAAGACACTTTATGCTTTGGAACAGGAACCGCAATAACTAAAGGTACTTTACAAAAAGTTAATTCTACTCAACATGGATATATTTTTACCCAAAAAATGATAAAAGATAGAATTTATTATTTTGAAAAATATTTAATTGAAAAATTCAAAAATGTTGGAGATTTAAATACTTCAATTGAAAATAAAGAAACTTTATTTTTCAGAATGACAGCTCAAAATATTTTATCTATACGGCTTGGGCTACCTGTTTACCTTGAAATAATGCGAGCTTTAAATATCGAACAATTAATAGTGAGTTCCACTAGCCTTTGGTATGGCGTATACTTTGATAATTTATATAATAAATAACTGTAAAATGAATAAAATAACAAAAAAATTAGGGCAAATATTATTTTTAAAACTAATATCTATTTTAAAAGAAAATGATAATTATAGTAGTAAGATTTTCCACGTAAGACGCTTATTAGAAGAGCTTTTTAAAGAACTAACAGTAAAAGAAAATATTGAGGGTCAAAAAACACTATTTCATCTTCAGCAATTCTTTTTTTATAAATACCAATATGAAGGAAATATTGAATCAAAATCTCACCAACTTAGAAAGTTATGTAATAAATGTATTCATGGAGAAAAAGAAGCTGTTACTAAAGAATATATAACATACACCCCAACATTAAAAGATTACATTTATGCAGTAACTTCTTTTTCTAAACTTATTTATTATTTTTCAGAATATAAAGAACCAGTAGAAATTCAAAAACATATTAATTCTGAAAAAAATAAGCCAAAAAAAAATATCAGAGAACTTAAAGAGGAAGACCTATTTAATAACCCTGATCCTAGAATTCCTGTAGTTCTTGTTTTGGATACTAGTAAATCTATGATGATTAAGGATCAAAATCAAAAGTCTAGAATTAGCCTACTAAACGATGGTGTTCGTCAATTTTATAATGATATAATTACTAATGAAAGAACTAAAGATTCCGTAGAAATATGCATGGTCACTTTTGATGAAAAAGTAACTCAAGTTGCAGATTTTAATAAAGCAGAAAAACAAACTATTTCTAATTTAATTGCAAATGGAAATGGAACTTTAATGAATCAAGGAGTTAAAATGGCTTTGAAGTTATTAGAAGACAGAAAAAAGGAATATCAAAACATGGGAGTTGCCTATTACCAACCTTGGCTCGTACTTATGACTGATGGATTCCCTACAGAAAATATTTCTGAAAGTTCTAATCAAACTTCTAAATTAGCCAAATTAAATAAGCTTACTATTTTTCCAGTTGGAATCAGCCAAGGTGCAGATTTGAAAATTCTAAATAAGTTTTCTCCATTAAGACCTGCTTTAAACCTAAAAGAATACCAATTTAGTGAATTTTTTGAATGGTTACATAAAAGTGCTGTTACGCTATCAGAATCTGCACCAGATGCTGCAGATTTTAAAATTCCAAAACCAACTTATAATTTTGAGTTATAAAAGACACTTTCGCAAAGTCGCTGGGAGTGCTATTGAAGGAATAAATCATGAAAAGTTAGGTTTGAAGTGTCAGGATTATGTTCACTGTTTTCACTATAAAGATTTATCATTAATATCCCTTTCAGATGGAGCAGGTTCTTATAGGCATTCAGCACTAGGAGCTAAACTTGCTTGTGAGTTTACAGGTAATTATTTTAAAGACAATTATCAGTCAATATTTAAAAAAAAAGATACTGAAATTAAAAATGATTTTATAAAGAACTTACAAAAAGCATTATTCAGAAGTGCAACAAAAAACAATTTAGCTATTAGACAATTATCTTCTACACTATTATTTATTGTTATGTATAATGAGCAATATATTTTAGGACATATTGGCGATGGAGTTATTGGTCTCAATCATAAAAATAGCCCACTGGTATTATCTAAACCTAAAAATGCTGAATATGCCAATCAAACATTTTTTACAACATCAAAAAATATAAAAACCCACTTTGAACTCTATAAAAGAGACATTGACTTTGAAAATAATTCTGGCTTTATATTGATGTCAGATGGCACTGCTAAAAGTCTTTATGACTTCTCAACTAATAAGTTTTCTTTAGGTGTAAAAAAACTGTTTGAATGGATAAAATTTTTAGATGAGAAAGAGATGAAAAATCTTTTATATGTTAATCAAAAGAACGTATTTAGAAAAAAAACAATAGATGACTGTAGTATTGTTATGATGACTTTCTAATATTTAGAATTTCCCAATAATTTGGATTAGATAATACAACATAATACTTCTTGAATAAATAGATATATCTATGGTATGATGATTCCATGTTGGAATCATTTCAGTCTCTTGAGAAGAGAGAGACATTACCAAAACAAATTATAAATGCCTTTGAGCTCAGTTCAATTCAAGAAGAAAAATTAAAACAAATCATTATTAAAAATAAAGGAAATATTAGAATTTTTATCCATCCATATTACAATACGAGTAATATGACTATAGGAAATAGTGGAATCCTTGAAAAAAAAGATGAAAAATTAATGCATTTAGGATTTGAAAAATTGATTGGTATTAAAGGAGATGATAAAACGCCTTTATTTGTTTTTGAAGAAAAAAATCAAATCAGTGATTTAAATGATAAAGTAAAAGAAAAACTTGGAAGAAGTATTTTTCTTATACCTACCCATCAAGATAATTCTACCCCTTTTTTTAATGAATTTAAAGAGGGGAATTATATTAAAGAAGATCAAAAATCGTGGAATTATTTAACTTTAAAATTTAAAGAATGGGGGGTGCAGAAAATTACGTTAGCTGGTCAATCTTTGGCACTGTCTTTTGATGAAGATGGTTTTTACGACTCTTCTTATCAATTTGAAGGCTGTGCTGGTCAAGCTTTGTCAGAACTAGAAGATAATTTTGATATTCAAGTATCTCGATTTTCTTATCCTCTAAAAAGAAAAGATTATAATTATTATAAAAAATTAAATGATGAAGGTAGATCAGATTAAATCAGCATACTTTATTTTTAATAAAAATCTTTTCTAGTAAGAGAATTTCAAAACAAAAACTCCAATAAAAAATTTGCTGGAGTTTTAAACTATTTAATTTTCAATTTCTTTGGATTTTGTCTGCTATCCCAAACTGTAAGTACTTCAATCGTAGCATCCGTGATTCGATACACTAATTGAAAATGTTTTACGACACGAATCCGAATTCCATCGAGTTCTGTTTGCATCCCAGCTTCTGGAAAAATGGCTGTTAAGGTCATCACTTCATTAAAAAGGCTCTCTAATTTTTTAGGATAAGAAATCGACTTATTCTTACGAATCCAATATTCATAAATTGCGATTTTATCTTTTATTGCCCTGTAAGTCCACTTGATTTCTCTTGTAGCCATTTTGAGATGATGTTATTCGATTCCTGTTGACTGTAAATATTCCCACTATCAGCATCGTTTATTCCTTCTTCCACTAACTTTTTTTCAGCGGCAGAAAATTGATAGATTTGATCCATTTCAGATTCTGTAGATATTAGACTTAAAATACTATCTAAAATTTCTGGATTATTGATGGAATTTACCTTTTCTATAATTATTTCTTTAATACTCATAATCGTTGTGTTTCATTCAAATTTACAAATTTTTATTATTTTTTACTACTTAAAAAGAGTATAACATTGGTCTTTATATAAGTAAATAAGAACTACTCCAAATAATAGTGTGTCAACATGAGCGAAAAAGTATCAAAAAGTCCCATTTGGTAATGTTCCGCCATCCAAGGCAATCGTTTGTGAGGTGCTTTATCTTTTAACTCTGGATACCAATTCAAAACCACCATTGCAATTTCATATTTTGTTTTGGCTTCAAAAGATAAAAAAGTTTGTTTGATTTGAGAGCGTGAATAACTTTTTAGATTTAGATTTTTGGCACGGGCTAACTGCAAAATAGCATCAATAATTCTCTTTTGACGATTCGATATTTTTCTAGATTTATAATCCAACAATAGTACGATGTCTGGTTTGCAATATTCAAACAACCACTTCACTTTTTTCATGTACTTGTGATGAGATATTGGCTGTACTTTTTTAATTCCATAATCTAAAATCTCTTTTGGGCCTTCACAGATCACAAAACCAACACCAAAAGTATTCGGGTACATTGCCAGTGTAATCTTCTGTTGTTTATTTACCATCTTGCTCTTTTTCATTGATATCTTGTAAACATCCAATATTGTTGAGTACTTCATATAAGGCTACAATTCTTTTTTTAAGCTTTGGAGTCGTGATCTCTTCCTCTAATTGACTTATGAGTGATGTTGTCTTGCTTGTGACAGCATCAATCATTGTCAATAGACTATATTTAAATAGTTTTTTCAATGGTGTTTTGGTAATAATGTGATAGGCTATGATGACACGAACTGGAGGTTGCTTCTTACCCGTTTCATATTTGGATAGATTGGAAAAATCCATATCCAAAAGATAGGCCATATCCTGAAGGGTTAAGTTTGCACTCCTTCGTGCTTGTTTTAAGTAATTGATAATATTCATATATTATTATAGAAGCCATAGGGGTTAATCTCCTATGGCTTTTAGTATACTAGCTCTAGAATTATTTGTTCTGGAGTTAGGCTTTTTGGTACTGTGATACCAAAAAAAATC
>TARA_R110002051_G_scaffold315_2_pt1 | contig 12327 bp, 10 predicted proteins | sample TARA_R110002051 | Tara Oceans TARA_R110002051 (sample SAMEA4397023) | marine metagenome | biome: Polar Biome; feature: [MES] marine water layer (ENVO:01000295) within the mesopelagic zone...; material: water (ENVO:00002006), including particulate matter (ENVO:01000060) such as......
GTTCTTTGTAGATAACTGGCGTTGGGCAGATGTGCCTTTTTATGTGAGAACAGCAAAACGTATGCCTACTAAAGTAACCGAAGTGGTAATTCATTTTAAAACACCACACCATCAGATTTTCAAGGAATCAGGAATGAGCAATAAGGATAACAAATTGATTATTCGTATTCAACCCGATGAAGGAATATTGATAAAATTCGGTGTTAAAGTACCAGGTCAAGGTTTTGAGGTTGAACGAGCAAATATGGACTTCTATTATTCAAGTTTAAGCGAAACCCGTGTAATGGAAGCCTACGAGCGTCTTTTACTTGATGCTATGCAGGGCGATGCGACGTTATATGCAAGAGCAGATGAGGTTGAAGCAGCATGGGCATTTGTTGACCCTATTCTAGATTACTGGGAAAATGGAAAAGATGTTAAAATGTACGGATATGCTTCGGGTGTATGGGGCCCTGAGAATGCAAATGATCTAATTGAAGGTGTCGCTGAATGGCGGAACCCAAGTGAGAATTTATCAGATGATCCTGGATTCTGTGTTATTTGTTAAGTTTTAAAAAGTAATCAATTTACATTCTAAAAAAAAAATGGAGGTAAAAGTATTTCAGAGTAAGGTTAAGGTTGCTGAGGAGTTTTCAAAATTTTTGATTGAAAAATCATCGAAGCAAAATGCATTTCATATTGCATTGTCGGGTGGAAGTACTCCTAAAATTGTATTTGATGTTTTAGCTGAAGAGTTTTCGAATGATATAAACTGGAGTGCTATTCATTTGTATTGGGGAGACGAACGTTGCGTTGCACCAGATGATATAGAAAGTAATTATAGAATGACGGTAGAACATCTTATTTCTAAGGTCGATATACCAGAAGAAAATATTCATCGCATAAAAGGGGAGAATGACCCTAAATTGGAAGCAAAGCGTTATGGAGAATTATTAGAGGCAGAATTACCAAAAGAATTAGGTTTACCTCAGTTTGATATGGTTATATTGGGTATGGGCGATGATGGGCACACAGCATCAATTTTTCCTCATGAATTGAATTTGTGGATATCGCCTGATAATTGCGAAGTGGCTATTCACCCAGAGTCAGGTCAACGAAGAGTTTCACTTACCGGCAGAATTATTAACAATGCCAAAACAGTTGCGTTCTTGGTTACAGGAGATAGCAAAGCTGAAAAGGTAAGAATCATATTGGATAGGGAAGAAGGATACTTGAAATATCCTGCAAGTCATGTATCACCTAAAACAAAAGATTTAATTTGGTTTTTAGATGCTGCCGCGGCAGAGCAAATTACTTCAAATCAATCTTAATATTTTCACTTTCTAATTCGATAATATAGTCATTAGAAATAAAAGTTTTAGATTCAAATTTAGTATCTCGTTCTTGAGCTTCTAATTTTCGGTACTTGCTACGTGCGAAACGTCGCACGCCTTGGTCATCTGTTAAAATTAGACCGGGTATTGGAACATTTTTACCGTCAGGACCTTTCGCAACCATAGTAAAGTAAGAAGAATTACAATGTTTTCTTGTGCCTGATGTGATATTCTCAGATTCTACACGGACACCAACAACCATAGAAGTACGCCCCGTATAGTTTATACTGGCTTTTAATGTAACTAACTCCCCAACTTCGATAGGGTTTAGAAAGTTTACTCGGTTTACTGAAGCGGTAACACAATATTGTTGCGAATGCTTAGAAGCACAGGCAAATGCAATTTGGTCCATAAGGCTTAAAATATGTCCGCCATGAACTTTACCACCAAAATTAGAATGGGAGGGAAGCATTAACTCTGTTATTGAAACTCTTGATTCCCTTGCCTCTTTAAATTTTTTCATGTACTTATTCTTTAGACCGATTGAAAAATAATTCTGATTTTTGCTTAGTTTCTGAAATGAGGAGATTTTTCAGCTTCTACCGCGGTAATAAAATATTTGGTATCACCAAGCCAAAAAAATGTAGTGTATCGTTCAGTATAATTTACCTTAACATATTGCCCTTGATATTCTTTAAGTTTTTCAATGACATCTTTGTCTTTGTCCAATACTGAGAATGCAAATATTTGAGCACCAGAAATACCTTGGCTAATTTCACCTTCCCAAGTTTTAGCTATCACGCCTTTATGGGTTAATTTAATTAACTCTCCAGAGCGTACACCCTCACTAAAAGGGACGAAGTAAATAAAAGCATAATAAATGCCACCTATAAATACAAAGCCTAATAATAGTAATGATATAAACTTTTTCATAATTTAATTATTCTATGTTCTATTGTGAATGAATCATCAATTTTTAGATGGCGTCAATATATTGACGAATATTCATTTATACTAATAAACGTTTAAGATGTTATATGGTATTTATGAATGTATTTTTTAAAGTTTCAATTTAGGTTCTTCTTCATAATCATCATCTTCTATAGCTCGCTTTATTAAAGATTCTGGAATAGATTTTTTTGCTTTGGCCCCCATCTTTTTTAACTTCTCAATACTATTGACAATATTGCCGCGACCATCGACCAGCTTGTTCATGGCACCTCTATATTCTCCTTTCGCTTCATCCATTTTCTTGCCTACTTTCATAAGGTCGCTTACAAACCCTTCAAACTTATCATAAAGAGCACCAGCCTGTCTTGCAATTTCGATAGCATTTCGCTGTTGCTTTTCATTATTCCACATACTATCTATAGTTCGTAATGTGGCTAGTAAGGTAGAAGGAGTAACAATTATTATATTTTGCTCAAATGCCTTGTTGTACAATGAATTATCTTGATTTATGGCAATGGCAAAGGCAGGTTCAATAGGAACGAACATCAACACGAAATCGGGGCTTTCCATTTCATAAAGGTCCTCATATTTTTTTGCCGATAACTGGTCGACATGCCTACGTAACGAATTGATGTGGTCTTTTAGGTATTTGTCTCTTAGCTCTTCATCAGAATTTACATAGCGTTCGTAATCCGTTAAGGATACTTTTGAATCCACTATCATTTTCTTTCCATCAGGGAGATTGATAATAACATCGGGAAGCACACGACTTCCATCAGCTCTAGTAAAGCTTTGTTGTACTGTGTATTCACGGTCTTTCTCCAATCCTGATTTTTCTAGAACACGTTCTAAAACCAATTCGCCCCAATTACCTTGCATTTTACTATCTCCTTTTAAGGCTTTGGTTAAATTTTCTGCTTCTTTGGTTATCTTAAGATTTTGGTACTGAAGGTTTAGAAGTTGCTCTCTAAGCGCAGAATGAATACTAATATTTTCTTTCTGACTAGCTTCTACCTTCTTTTCAAATAGTTGAATTTTATCGTTTAGTGGAGTTAGAATATCCTTAATGTTCTTTTCATTCCGCTCGGTAAACTTTAGGCTTTTCTCTTCTAGAATTTTATTGGCCAAGTTTTCAAACTCCTTTGTGAATTTTTCCTGGAGCTTTTCAACCTCTTCTTTCTGTTCTCGGTTCTTGTCGTGCAAATGCTCCATATCGGCTTGCGCTCGTACAATTCTATTACCAAGTTGTTCTTTTTCTGATTGAAGGACTTGTCTACTTTGCTCTGCCTCTTTTAACCGCTCTTTTAAAACAGATAAATTAGCATGCATTTGCTGTTCACGTTCCTCTAAGGCACTTTGGTTAGATTTGGTTTTTAGTAGCTGTATATAATTCCCAAGGAAATATCCTATGGCCAGGCATAGAATACCAATTAGGAAGTAAATATAAATTTCGTTCATGAGTATATACTGTGATAAGGTAAAGATACTGGATCACCTTATAAATTTTAAAATGCCTTTCCAGTTTTAATAAACATAGAGATGATACTGATATATTGCAATCTAGGATAGCTTAGTTTTTAATTTTAAAAGAACCAGAGTTGGCATCAAATGAAATCATATCCGAAGGAAATAGAGATTCAAAGTTTTTATGTTCGATCAGTTTACAAGGTTCTTCAAAAGGATTAGATTGCCTGTCTAAAATCAACATTTTATCACATAATTGTATAGCCAATTCAATTTCATGACTGGTGAAAAGAATTGTTTTTTCAGTTTTATGCGCTATAGATTTCAAGAGTTTTAAAATTTGCACTTTATGGTACAAATCTAAGTGAGTGGTTGGCTCGTCTAAAAGTATAATACTGGTATCTTGAACCAAAGCTCTTGCAATCATAACGCGTTGTAATTGTCCGTCACTTAATTCATAACATTTCTTATCCAGAAATGGCTCTAGCTCCAATAGAGAGACACTCTTAGTAATGAATGAAATGTCACCGTTAGATAATTTTCCTATCCAATTGGTATACGGTTGCCTGCCTAAAGCCAGTAACTCTTTAACTGACATGTTTTTTGAAGCAATAGGTTCTGTAAGTACAACGCTAACCTTTGTGGCTAAATCTAAGGTGTCGATAGATGCTAATTCTTTTCCTTCAATTTGTATGGATCCGGAAATCTTGGTTTGAAATCCGCCTATAGTTCGTAGCAATGTAGATTTACCAATACCATTAATGCCAACAATAGCAACAAGTTCCCCATTTTTTAAGTCAAATGAAATATTCTTGGCAATGACTTTCTTGTCATATCCAACGGATAAATCACTGATATTTAGAACGCTATTTTGTTTTTCGTTTTTGATAACTTTATCTGGTTTGGATTAAAATATCATTTTCCTTTTGCGCACTAATAACCATATAACCACGGGTGCCCCAAAAATACTGGTTATGGCATTGATAGGAAGTACACTCATTGAGCCTGGCAGTTGTGCAATGGTATCGCAAACTAGCATTAAAACAGCTCCGCAGCAAAGTGAAGCGGGTATAAGAATCTTATGATCAGAAGTATGAAATAGTTGTCGGGTTACGTGGGGCACAGCTAATCCTATAAAAGCTATTGGGCCTGCAAATGCAGTGATACAACCGGCTAAAAGACCAGTCGCCATAATAATTATATAGCGCGATTTTTTCAAATGAATTCCTAAACTCTTGGCGTAATTTTCACCAAGTAAAAAAGCATTGAGCGACTTAATGGAGAGTATGCTTAATATAATTCCAATAAAAGTGCATATACATAGAATCGCTAATTTCGTCCAAGAAAGATTGCCTAAACTTCCAAAGGACCAATACACATATTGTTGTAGTTTTTCTGCTTTTGTAAAATAAGAAAGTACACTCACAATAGCCGCGGTAATACTACCGAACATTAAACCTATAATTAAGAGTGCCATGGTATCCTTTACTCTCACCGCCACAGTTAAAACGATAAGTAATACAAGAAAACTTCCAACACTTGATGCAACGGCCAAGGCAATATCGTTAAAAGCGGAAAATGTCATAAACCCTGAAAATAAAGAAGAGCCCATTATTAAAAGCGCAGCACCTAAACTAGCTCCAGAACTAATGCCCAAAACATAAGGACCTGCTAACGGATTTCGAAACAATGTTTGCATTAAGAGTCCGCTTAAAGAGAGACCACTACCGACCAAGACAGCGGTTAAGGCTTTTGGTATTCTATAATTCCATATGATATAGGAATTTGAAGATTGACCGATATCAGAATCGAAAATAACTTTCAGCGTGTCAATAACCGATATGCTCACAGAACCAAGACTTATGTTTATTATAAAACATAAAATTAGCCCAAGGAGTAGCACCAAAAAATGAATTGCGTATGTGGGGTGTTTAGACAATTAGAGTAAGGGTTTAAAAAAGAACGGTTCATAGTTTGGTAATAAACCAGGATGCAAAATATGAATTAAATCTTTTAATACGAGATCGGGTCTTTGAGGTGCTAATTCGTAATATAGTGTGCCACCAGTATCACCCATGGTGTTGGCAGTTGTGAATATCTTTCTTCTTTTATAGGCATCGAACTGTAAATAATGTTTGCTTGATAATTCCATTTCCTGATAAGAATCGAATTGAGCAGGGCCAATCCAATATTCAGCATGTTTAGCTACGTCTAAAACACCTTCCCAACTTAAAGATAAACTTCCATTTTCATGGGTATCTTTCCAAAGATATTCTGCATTGGCATCATTTAGAAAATTAGCAGCCCAGCTCTTACCGCCTGGTAAATACCAAATATCTTTATACAGTGCACCACTAAGTACTGTTGGTTTTTGGGTTGAGGTAGCGGCTAGTTCCTTAGCATCGAGGTATGACTTTTCAATTTCCGCAAAAAAGGTATTTGCTTCCTCCACTTTGTCGAAAAAAGGAGCAAAGAACTTAATCCATTCCGCTTTACCTAAAGGTGTTTCTTCTACCCAATCGCCATTATAGACAACAGGTATGTTCGAACGTTGAATAGTCTCGTAAATTCTATTCTCTCCATTAACGGCAAAACCAAAAATAATACTAGGCTTCAATGCTAAAACGGCTTCGGTGTTTAGGCTTTCGTTCACTCCTAATTCTTTTATTTGTCTATTTTCAACACGTACTCTGGTAGCCTTTGATGAAATATACTTGGTATCTGGAAATCCAATAAGTTTATCTAATACACCTAATTCCTCTAAAGCGGGAATATGTGTTGTCGAAGTTACCACCACATTTTCTACTGGTACCGTAATAATAGCATCGAACTCATTTTTGTTTAAGGTTATAAGTGCTTGTTTCTCTTTGGGGATCAAGACATAGGTGTAAGTTGCCTCTGCGTTCGGCCAAGGTGAAAAGACTTTAATTATGGTTACGCCTGATGCTTTATTTTCTATGGAAAACCCTTTCGCATAGGTTATCGAAGAACTATTGATGCGTGTTTGTAATAGTGATGAATCCTTTTTTTGTTCTTTGCATCCGCATAAAAAAAGTAGGAAACTTAAAAAGAGTAAGTGTTTAAACATCGTTGATTTACTTCTATTTTTCAAAAGTAGTATTATAAAAGTTTACTTAGAAAGATTAAACAAAATGTTTATTTTCGCCATGAATTTTGGTTTTCGCTGCTTATAGCGGTGAAATTAAAAGGGAATCCGGTGCAAATCTGGAACTGTTCCCGCAACTGTAAGTTTATGTCAACTACATCTATTGGCAAATAGATTTTAATTGGCACTTCTTTTAAGAGGATGTTATTTACTTCAAAGCCACTTTGTCAACTGAACCGGTTCAGAAAACATGGGAAGGCGAATTAACATAAAACGAGTCAGGAGACCTGCCTTATTCAAACAATATTGTTAAACTTTCGGGATAAAGGTTTGCGTATGGGTACAGACATGCTACGCTCCCGTTTATGAATTTAAACGAATGAAAAATTATTTTTTGTGGCCAACGGTCACAATATTACTATGCGCCAAAGTTGGTGCACAGGAGAAACAAGATTCCATTAATACATTACAGTTAGACGAGGTTGTCGTCAGCGATTCACGTTTTGAATTAAAGCGTGAAAACTCTGGAAAGACGGTTATTTCCATTTCTCAAAAAGAATTGGAACAGAACCAAGGTCGTTCTATTGCCGAAATTATCAATACTAAAAGTGGGATTGAAATAAACGGAACTAGAAGTTTTGCAGGTCAGAACTTATCTACTTACGTTAGAGGAGGTAACAATCGCCAAGTTTTAGTAATTATAGATGGTATTCAGGTTTCTGACCCATCTGGTACAAGTACAGAGTATGATCTAAGACTATTGAATACTTCTCAAATAGAAAGCATTGAAATTTTAAAAGGAGCTGCAAGTATACTTTACGGTAATTCTGCAGCAACTGCGGTTATAAATATTACAACCAAACAAGCCAATAAAGAAGGACTTTCTATGGAAGTGATTTCGAGTATGGGTACCAACCAATCTCAGGATGACCAAAATTATAATATATCTGATTTTTCAAATACTGTAAATTTTAATGCAAAACAAGGGAAGTTGATATTTTTGGCTTCAGGAGGTCATCAGTTTACAGATGGATTATCTGCAGCTATAGGTACTGAATCAGATGCACTGTCACGAATAGATGGAAATATGAAAATTGGTTATCAAATCTCTAAGCGTTTTGGTATAACTGTGTCTGCATATTATAATAAGTTGAACGGTGATTATGATAATGGATATCCAATAGAGGATGCCGATTTTTCATTTACCAGTGAACAGTCACGATTCTCATTGACTTCTAAGTATAGTTATGAAAAGGGTAGTGTACATATCAATACAGCATTCAATCAAATAGATAGGTCTTTTATTTCTAGTTTTCCTGCTGCTTACAATTCCGGTTCTTATGTATTAGACGTTTTTAACAAATATACTTTTACAGAAAAAATTTACACGATAATTGGTTTAAATTATATTGATATTCAAACCTTGTTTTCAGAAGAGCAAAATTCGAACACGGTTGACCCCTATGTGAACATGGTATATGTTGGAGATGATGGGTTAAACTTAAATACAGGAGTACGTTTAAACAACCATAGTATTTATGGCTCTAATTTTATTTTTAATATTAATCCATCTTACAGGATTAATATAAACTCCGGGTATTTAAAGTTTATGGGCTCATACGCTACTTCGTATATAGCACCAAATTTATCGCAATTATATGGTCCTTTTGGAGCCAATCAAGATTTGAATCCTGAAGCGGATACTACTATAGAGGGCGGTTTAGAATATAAATTGTCAGATAAGTTCATAATTAACGCTGTTTATTTTAATAGGGCTGAAGATGCTAGAATTGAATATGTAACTATTGACCCAAATACATTTGAAAGTCAATATCGTAATTCAGCAAGTACAGTTCATTTTAATGGAGTAGAGGTAGGCTTTAGTTCAAAACCTGCTAAAGACTTTATATTGAATGCGAACTATACGCTAACAAATTGTAAAGAAGGCTTGGCATTAAGGGTGCCAAAGAATAAAGCCAATGTGAGTTTCGGATACAGTATTGGGGTTAAAAGCTATGTAGGACTTACGTACCAATATGTATCTGACCGCACAGATACTGATTTTGCAACATTCTCAGAGGTTACTTTAGACAGTTTTAGTATAGCCAACCTACAATTAAAACATGATTTTTCGAATAGATTTGGAGCCTTTGTCGCCGTTGAAAATATCTTGAACGAAAAATATACAGAACTGGTAGATTATACTACTAAAGGAAGAAATGTACGGTTAGGATTTAAAATGAGCCTATAACTTAAAAAAAGGGACAGCTACTCAGCTATCCCTTTTTTATCGTTTTGTATGGTCTAAAATTCTAAATCATAAACAGTATCATCAATCATTTTATCATTGATAGGATTGCCAATTTTAGAACTTATAAAAACTTCCATCGGATTTAAAACGGTAAAATCACGTTTACCAGTTTGTCCTGTAATGGCTTCTATGGCTCTGGCTAATAATGGTTCGTTCTGTTCTCCTAAAATACCTAAGTTACCATAATCTTCCTTCAAAATAATATCTGGCTGTAAACCGCTCGTAAAGTCAAAAAAACCATCAGCATTCTCGTTTCTACCAATTAATGGCTGAATGGCCCATTGATTATTTGGGTTGATTTTATTTACTCTAGACGGTGTGTATAAATAAGAGTTATCACGATCATCGACCAATGTAGTTGAAAACTCGTTTTTACCTCTCGTTACATCCCCAATTTGAATAACATCGATATAAGGTTCTAAGCTATTGATCAATAATTCACTAGCTGACGCAGAACTAGAAGAAGTAAGTACGTATAATTTAGAAAAGCCTAATGAATTGATTGTTTTTCCATTAACCTTATCAGCAAAATACACTTCTAATTGGCTATCGTTAAATTGATTTTGAAGTTTATCATTGTATCTTTTTCTTAAAAACACATCTGATGTATTTGTGCCATAAATCATACTAGCTAATAGGCGTGTAGTATTTACCGAACCACCAGGGTTATAGCGCAAGTCCATTACCAAATTCGTTATTCCTGCAGATTTTAAAGCTTCAATAGCGGCATAAAGGTCATCGTCATATTCATTTGTAAATTGGTTATACATAATGTAACCTATATTTTCACCACCAATTTCGAAGGACTTGGAAATTAAAACTGGGTTTTCTGCAAGAGCTTGTGCTTTGGTAAGTGATACCTCTTCTTCATTGGGAACAATAGTACCGTTCACAAAATCTGCCATATTTAGGGTATACGTATCGCTTCCTGTAAAAAGGAGTTCCTCATAATTTGACAATGTTAAAGTTTGCCCATCAACACCAGTAAACAAATCTCCTCGTAAAATATTTGCAGTAGCAGCATTTGAATTTGGAATTATGTATCGAACAACACCAAATAATTCTTCACTATCCTGAAAACGAACTAGTCCAAATTCGAGACCATTACTTTTAGATATACCGGCTAAAGAGTTAGTGAGTTCACGATAATCTTTATTATAAAAACTAAAACGATCTTCAATATACTGCAGTTTGTTTTCAAAAAAAGCTGCAGGGTTATCTTCTGAATCTAAGAAGGAAGTGTATTCAGCTCGACCTTCTGCAGTATTCACAAAACGCACATCGCTCAAATCATCAACGTTAGCTTGCCAGAAATACCAAAAGTTCATTGCTTTCCACATGAAATCTTGAACTTCTACATCAGCAGAACCATCTGGGTCAATGGTTTTGGTTAAGATCAAATCTTCGTCCTTAGAGCAAGAAAAAATAACAGCTATAACAAGTAATACTAAAATCTTCTTCATAAATAGGGAAACTGAAATCTTTTTATTTTATTTCTTTTGGTTAAGTGAAAATTTTGAGGTAGGTACGCTGTTGTTTAATAGTAAAGTAGCATTTCTAGGATTATGTAGTTTAGAACTCGAAATAACATGAGCAGGAATCATCACATCGAAACTTCTTTTAGCTCCGATACCGGTAATTTCTTGAATTGCTCTAGCTAGTAGTGGTTCGTTAGCATCACCAAGAATACCTAAATTGGTAATATCCTCATCAAGTTCAATATCAGGAATTAATCCGTCAGCATAATCAGAAAAGCCTGCACTATTTTCCACTCTACTAATAATAGGTTGAAGACCCCATTGTACATTAGGGTTTATATTATTTACTCTAGTTTCATCATACACATTGCCACCTTCTGGATCATCAACAAATAATAGGGAACCTTGGTTTTTGCCAACTGTTGTAGTGCCGATATGAACTACATTGATATAAGGTTCTAAACCGACCATTACCAATTCACTTGCCGAAGCCGAACTTGAAGTAGCGATAATATATACTTGGCTTAGATTTAATGTATTTAAAGGTGCGTTCGAATTACCATCGAAAGTACCGGTAGTGCTCACAAAATAATTGTCGGTTGAACTACTGGCGATTTCTGCCTGTAATTTTGCATTATAAGTAGTTCTAAAAAGTAAATCTGAAGTACTAGTGCCTTTTATTAAACTAGCTAAAATGGTAGCAGTAGTACCTCTACCACCTAAATTGTATCGTAGATCTAAAACCAAATCGGTTACACCTTGAGACATAAAATCGGCAAAAACGGCATTCATGGCATCTTCTGAACCGGATACAAATTGGTTGTACATGAAATAACCAATTTTTTTATCTCCCGATGTAATAACTTCAGTTACAAAAATAGGGTCTTCTTGTAATCCTTCTTGTTTAGTTAAAGTAATCTCCTTATCAATTGGGCTAATAGTATTATCTACTATTTCTGCCATGTTTAAAGTATAAGTGTCGTTATCACCAAACAGAAGATCTATATAGTTTGTTCTATTTAAGCTTGTGCCATTTACCCCAATAAATACTTCGCCTCTTTTAATATCTTTATTAGATGCGTCAGAATCTTTAATAATATATTCAACATATCCGAAAACATCATCAGTGTTACCTATTAATGATAATCCGAATTGCAGACCATTACTTTTAGAAACACCTGCAGAATTATTTACTAAATCTGTATAATCATCACTATAAAACGTAAATCTATCTTCAGAAAAAAGCAGTTTATTCTCTAAAAAATCTACTGGTTCTGGGTTGGCAGTGAGAAATTCTTCATAACTGGCTTGAGTATCATAACGGTCATCTGCCAAATCTGGCACATCACCTTGCCAAAAATAATAGAGGTTTAAAGTTTGCCAAAAAAAGTTTTGAACTTCAATGTCAACTACAATTGGTACTTCCTCCTCAGGAACTTCGATTACTTCGTCTTCAAGTATAGGGTCATCATCATTTTTATTACAAGAAATAACAACGAAGCCTAAGCATAGGAGGGAAAAGAAAAAATTTTTCATAGTTTTTTTATTTTTAACAATAAACATTCCAATTTATAGAACACTCATATGAATGCTATAATATCTGTCTTTTTAAATACGGATATATTTGTCGTAAGGATGTTAAATTTAGGAACAAGCAATCAAATTAAAAATTAATTGTAACAAAAATCGTTCAACTTCGTCTTC
>TARA_R110002051_G_scaffold178040_1_pt1 | contig 12315 bp, 30 predicted proteins | sample TARA_R110002051 | Tara Oceans TARA_R110002051 (sample SAMEA4397023) | marine metagenome | biome: Polar Biome; feature: [MES] marine water layer (ENVO:01000295) within the mesopelagic zone...; material: water (ENVO:00002006), including particulate matter (ENVO:01000060) such...
TGGAACTACATCAAAGAGCGAGATGTCACAAAATATCAATCTGTTCTGACAAACACAACAAGGATGGACTTAGAAGCACAATCATTAATAAATGATACATCTAAAACATACCTATCTGCGACAGACTGGTATATCACAAGACAATCTGAGACTGGAGTTGTAGTCCCTTCAGATATATCAACTAAAAGAGCAAAGGCGAGAGCTGATGTTGTCAGCTAAAGTAACCGCACTGGAGAACGCATAATGGCTCTAACAAAAATTTTAACTAAACAAAGGAGAAAACCATGAAAAATGGAGTGTCAATAAAAACAAAGGATATTGGGTCTAAAATAGGAGAACACGGAGAATCGCTTAAAAAGGTAGATGCGGAAATTCAGCAGTTACAGCAGGTGTTATCTGAACGCCAGCAACAGAAAATCGCCCTTACGGGTGCGATTCAAGGATTGCAAGAATTTATGCCAGAAGAAGTAAGTGAAGAAGCGCAAACAACAGCGAATTAAGTTCGTGTTAACCGGGTGGTTTTCAGCGAAGCATCCCTACGTGGTGACTTTTACTAAGTTCTACCGCTGGCAGGTGTCGTGAAAATATTGATTTTAGATCAAGACCCGGCTGTAGTTGATTGCTTTTACTCTATGGTAGAAGAAAAGTATGGCTCTCAGGTGGACATATATGCCACCACAAGCCCCGAAGTCGCATTAGGGGTAACCGACTCTTATCTCATTGATTTAGCCTTCTTAAACATAAGAATGCCCGAAATAGACGGCTATGATTTTATGAGAATGATAAACGGGAGGTTGCGAGGAGTGAAGTTTGTTACGGCGATTAGGCATGACATATCTGATATTGTTGGGCTTGACGCAAGAGAGAAATGCACAATTATTGATAAACCCATAAAAGCCAAAAAGCTATTAGATGAAGTAGATACGGCACTAACAGATTGGATGTTACAAGACATGATAACAGCACTAAGACAAACAAGGGCATACTGTGGCAGTATCAGATGAAATTAGAGAAATATATATCTTACTTAAAGGCGACAACTCAGACAGGAACGACGGGGGGCTTTGCGAAGATGTTAAGACTAACACCAAGTTTCGCAAAAGCTATTATAAGCGTGAGTCGGATATTGACAAAAACACAGAGCATCGCAAAAGCCAAGTCCGGGCGATGTGGTTTGCAATTAGCTCTTTAATTGGATTAGCAATAAAGGTTTTATATGATGCCGTTAATTAGCCCCCTGTCTTCACTTCAAGAGGACTCCCCCCTAACACCTCAAGGCAACCAAGCCACGGCAGGGGGCAATTTTGCTTGATTCTAAACTCTTCAGTCTTTATGCAGAGTACGGTGCTGTTGGAATAATAGTATTTTTATTTATTATGATGATAGTAAATTTAATGAAAAGTCAAAAGCTTCAAAACGAAGACTTGGATAGTATAAGACAATCTATAGCGAAGACAGAAACGAAGATAGGTAATGTGGAATCAATTATAATAAAGATGTTGGACAGGTGGAACAAAAGCGACGAAATAGGACAGAGGCATAGAGAAGACATCGTTCGAGAACTTAATGACGTGACTGACGATTTAGCTTTCATCAAAGGCAGGATGAATGGGCGGTCACAATAAAAACAGAAAAAAAAGGAGTTAATATGAGCTTAGTAGATATGGTATCTGACCATTTGTTTAATGAGGATACAAAAAAAGCAATCATTGATGGTTTGAATGAAAAGGTTGATATTCCAATAATCAACGAAAGAACCGAAGAAAAGATTCTTACGGCTATATATGATGTGATAGAAGACGTAATGAAAAAGGTTTTAGCCAAATAGCATTGGTTAACATTAAAAAATGAACCACAAGCAAATTAAAGAACTAATTGAAGTTACGCTGAAGGATATGAATATGTATTCTGAAGATGCACTTGAATTGGTTTTTCTTACAGGCTTGGTTGAGTCTGGCTATAACTATATATCTCAAATAGGTTCGGGGATAGCGAGAAGCTTTTTTCAGGTAGAAAGCCCGACAGCAAAAGACTGTATTGATAACTACCTTCTGTATAGGAATAGCAAGCTCGAGAATATGTCAGTTATTATGAACATAAGCCCCGAAAGGCTAAAGGCTTTGTCTTATGAGGAGATTAAACACTTGCTCTGGACAAACATTGTAGCAGGGATAGTTTTTTGCAGAATAAAATACTGGCGTGTTCCTTTGCGAATCCCAAGTGACTTAGAGGGAAAAGCCAAATATTGGCTCAAGTATTATAATGCAGGTGGAAAAGGAACCATAAGCCATTTCATGGAAATGGCAGAAACAAGAAAAGATTAATTACAGGAGAACACGATGGCTAATACATCAAGGCTATACAATGTAGCCACAGCAGTCGCACAAGCAACTACGGGGTCTTATGTTGATCTATCCGGCTCATCGCTGGAATCGGCAACAGGAACCATATTTTCTTTTGTTATGACTGGAGCAACGCAGAACAGTTACTTTAAAATCTTAGGCTCAAACGACGACACTACCTATATGGAAGTTGAAGCGGAAACAGCCGTAAACGCTGGCGCATCGGTTATGAAGTCCGGTACGGCTCATTACAGGTTTTATAAAGTACAGATCAAACAAAATGTTGCTGGTGGTACTGTATCCGCAGTTGGAATAACAAAGTAGTTCAGAGCCAAAACACCTCGCAAGGCTATAAGCCTTTCCCCTTCTTGTAGTTAATATAATTACTGAACTACCACCCCTGCGCCCGTAAACACTCCCCTCAAACACTCGTAAACACTCCCCCTTTTTCTAAAGTAAGCCTTACCCTCTATGCTTTTGCTATTGTGTAAAAATGTAAAGTTAAACTTTATATGTTTTCTCCTCGAGAAACAATAAGATATTTAAAGTTGTGTAAAGTAACTACACAACTCTACACAATCAATACTATGGGAAAGAATAAAAAGCTACGGAATGGAAGGAGGCGGAATTGTGGTTCTTATTTTCCGTACATATAATGCTTTTAGTGCTTGCAATCTTAGATTTTGTTTAATACTTTTTACCTCCAAATAAGAACGGATATGAAGAGTTTAAGCAAAACAACAGGTAAACAATGAAAAATTCTATGTCAGAAGAAAAGAAATTTTACAAGCTGGGTGACGTATCAGAAATGCTTGGCGTTACACGTGAAACGGTTCGGCTCTGGATTAATTCGGGAAAGCTAACCGCAAGTTTAGTTGACCGCACATATATAATACAACCTGACGACTTTGATGCTTTTATTAACGATCACAAGGTAAAGAATAATGATTGAATTTATGAACTATGAACTTATTGAAAACGGAATCCGGGTATTGCACGTGATCTTTATGATTCCGCTAATAATTATTGGAATAATAGAATTAAACAAAGCCTTAAAAGATTGATGCGTCTAAACGCACAGCCCCGCCGTCCATCCTCGGTGAGCACACCGCTCATAGGCGGGGCAATATTTTTACCCTGCCCCCCTTCTGTCATGCCCATGATAGTCCCTTACTGGGGGGGTGGGGCTTACTTAAAGAGGAGAACACAATGAACGAAATACAGATTAATGTTAAATCAGACCCAGTTATACATGGGTTAATCACTGATTTCAACGAAATCCGAGACATATTCTTAGATAATCTTGTCATAACGGATAAAAATGAAAGACAGGCATCTGACAGCTTGATGGATATAAAGCAAACCATCAAGAGGATAAACGACCAGAGACTAAACATCACCCGCCCCATTGACGAAGCCAAGAAAGCTGTGATGGCGCAGACACGGATAGTCTTAGAGCCACTGGAGGCAGATAAGGCGATATTAGAAACTAAGCTGTTGGAATATCAGGTGGAGAAAAGACGGCTGGAAGAAGAGCACCAGCGTCTATTGATTTCACAGGAGACGGCAAAATTAGAGAGGGAGCGGGCAGAGTTAGAAGAACAGGCTGAACTAAACCAATCTGACCTTGCAATGGAAGAGGCGATTGTTAAAGAGGAACAAATCGAAGCGGTGGCAAACTTAGAGGTTCAAGGAACTGGTAGGGTGAGGGGAGAAGTCTCCACCACGTCCTTGTCTTATAAGTGGAACTTTTCGCTGGTGGATTTTGATAAGGTTCCTGACGATTACAAAAAATTGGATGAAGTGAAAATCCGAAAAATGATTTCCGGGGAAAATGGCACCCATGATATTCCGGGATTAAAAATAACAAAAGAACCAATGTTGAGTTCGAGGAGACGATAGAATGGAACGTAATGGAAAAGCAATAATGGAAACCGCACCTAATGTGGAACTAAGCACGAACCCTCTGGATATGGAGCCGGAGCAGTTCAATGCTGGTCTGGACAGGAGAAAACAAAACAGAGGAGCCCTGATGGACTGGGTTAAGAGTTCTCTTGTCGTGGATGTGGATTTTGGGTCAATAATGATAGGGGGTAGAAAATCAAGACCATCCCTATTAAAGCCCGGAGCAGAGAAAATATGTGGAATGTTAGGGATGACACCCACATTTCCTAACCTTCCGGAATATGAGGCGGTGGTATTAGGCGGTGGAGTAATCAATCAAATCATACTTAGGTGTGAACTGGTAAGCGGAAAAGGACAGGTGGTGGCAGAGGGAGTTGGGGCACGTTCCGTTAAGCAGGATTCGGGCGACCTAAACAAATCCCTGAAAATGTGCCTTAAATCCGCCCAGATAGACGCAACACTCCGATGTGCGGGGTTAAGTGAGGTCTTCACCCAAGACATCGAGGATATGGATTTTGGGAACAATGGTAGCGCCCCTGAAGATTCGGGAACCTTTGTCGCAGAGTTTGATCGCACACAGCCCGTTGGTTTTGGGAAGAAGTGTCCCGACACCCCGTGGATGGATGCAGAAGAAGGGTTTGTCCAGTGGGTTGCCAGTAATATGGATGGTAAATATAAAGACTTTGCAGAGCAGGAACTTGAAGCAAGAGGAGGGGAGAGCGTTGCAAAGATGGAATCTGAAGAAACGGGTATCCCATTAAAGCCAGAGGAAGAGGTGACGGGAGACGTTATTACTCCGGAACAGACGGCTGAGTTTCAAGCGTTAATTGAAAAAGGATTTGGTAATTCAACCCTCTCGGAGGAGTCTAAAGCCAAGGCTTTGGCTTGGCTTAAAACGAGCCCGTCCATGCAACGTGCGGAGAGTCAAATAAAAATAGCTAAAAAAATGGTTGGGGATAGCAAGCCCCCGGCGGACGTAGAAAGCTTGATTCACGAAGGCATGAAGGCTTGGGGTTGCGACAAAGTAAGAGCGGTAGAGTTGTTAAACACTAATCTGCTGGGCTTGTTTGAGGTAAAGACTATTGATGCGCTGTCTCCAAAGGAAATCTCCCAGTATATTCAAATGGTTATTGAAGATAAGATATTGCCGTTCTAAGCGATGACTGACATCGAAAGAATCCAAGACTATATAGACAATCGGATAGACGATGAGCCGGAGAAGAAGGATTTGTGGTCGGCAGAAGAGATTGGAGACGATGAGTGTAAGCGGTGCTGGGGGCACGGCAGTTATAAAGATCGTGATGGCGATGACTACAGGCAGTGGACATCTGTGAGTATTTGCGACTGTGTGTTTGATAGGGTAGAACAAATAGGAGTTAAAAGTTAATTAATTGAAATTACATAAACAGAAATCAGACGAAAACTACTCCTGTGGAATTTGCTCAACAGAAGTTAAAAAGGGTGAATTTCATCACGACCACGATAATTATATCAATGGCAGAACGTGGGGCTTTGAGGCTTTAATAAAACAGATGCCCACAAGAGAACAAAGGGTTAAATATTTGAAAGATAATCCCACAACAAAAAAAGAAAGAGCATGAAAAAAGGTGGTGTGACATGAGAACGAGTTTGCTGAGAAATTCACTCAGGGTGGCAAATGAGTGAGAAAAAGAAAGTGGTTGAAGTTACTATAACACAAGAAATGAAATTCATCGCCGATAGTTATGGGGAGAAGTTCGTCGTTCATAATAAAAGCGCAAAAGAGTTTGGAAACCATAACAGTATTCGCACTCTACCAAAGCGCACTAAAGACGCTATAAACGGAAAACTGGGTGAACTCGTCTTTGCCTGTTATGCCAAACGTAACTATGGCGTTACCGTTGTTCTTGATAACGAACTAAGGTTTGGTGACAACGGGGACTTGGGTTGTAACGACATTGAATCTGTGTTTATCCATGGGGAAGAGCGTGTTCTTATCCCGTCTGTTGATGTTAAAAGCTCCCAGCCAAACAGTAGGTGGCTGTTAGTAGAGAGACATATGTTTAAAGCATCTCTTTATATTATGGCACTTCTTAGCGAAGGCGTGGGCACATTAGTCGGGTGGTGTCACCGTTCTGACTTTTACAATAAAGAAGGACAGCTTAAATATGCTTTCGATAAAGGGGATGAGATTCCCAATACGGGAGTGCCCTTACAGGCAAAAAATGTTGCTTTACGTATTGATGAATTAAATAATGACTGGGAAAAATTATTCATGATTATAAAAGGATGCAGTATGAGAAGGGAATTTTTTAATGAAGCTAATTCTTGAACTTAAAGAAGAGAAGTGGGTGAATACGGAAAGCGGTCACGTTAGCTGTGATTTGCGTAAAGCTCTTCAGGAGGTTTTTTTAGCTACTGGTAACAGAGAATTTAGAGTGGAAGATCGGGCGGTGTTTATAACAGAAAACATTAAACCTAAGACCGATGCGGACATAACTGTGGATTATCATGTGATTGGGGAGACTTACGAAGGCGAATGAAATATAACATGAAATTACCGGAGCATTCTGGCGAGTTTATCCACAAATGTGGGGGGTGGGGTAAGTATCACCTATACTTAGTTCGTGAAGGAATAGCCACCGTTACGGGCGGAATAATAACAAGAATCCCTCAAAATAACACTAAAGTAGGCAGAAACGACCCATGTCCGTGTGGTAGCGGTAAAAAGAATAAGAAGTGTTGCCGATGAAATATAATAGACAAAATAGAATAAAAAGACAAACTAAGTTTACTTTTTTTGAATCAATCCCACCGTATGGGGAAAATGACTTAAAGCAGATTACTAATGTTTTTGAAATATACTCAGCGAGACTTCGTAGAAGAATTTTTATACAGACACCAGACCTGTATTGGTATGAAACGGATAAGCCACGGGGCTGGGGAGTTGTTATTCAGAAAGCAGAAGATATGTTTTGGTGGTTTTTTGGAAAGTTTACTACAGTGATTTATTGGTCAATAAATATATCAATTATCTTTTTATTTTTATTCTTATTGGAAAAATACGGACAGCCAGATTAAATGAGCAATCTAATAATTAAAGAAGCTGACGTTCAGCGTCAGATACTTGTTTGGTTGGAATATCAACGTAAGGACGTGCCTATGTTCTGGCGCAACAATACCGGGGCTATTCGCTTAGATAAGCGGTTTATTAGATTTGGGGCGGTGGGCTCCAGTGATATTCTTGGGGTTATGAGCGATGGGCGGTTTTTAGCGATAGAAGTGAAAAGTGCTAAAGGGAAATTGACTAAGCACCAAAAGGTTTTTTTAGATGGAATAAGGGATGCTGGTGGGGTGGCGTTTGTTGCCCGAAGCATTGAGGACGTTGCAATGGGGTTAAAACTACACGGGAGAGGATAATGGCAAACAAAAGAATGCTCGCAAAGTCTATTTGGCAAAACAGGAAGTTCGCTCGTCTAAAGAGCGACGAAAAGCTTTTGTATATTGGGCTGGTTACTATAGCTGACGACGAAGGAAGAGTTTGGAACGATGGTTATATGCTTAAAATACAAATTTTTCCGGGTGATGATCTAAAGCCATCAGAAGTAGAACTAATGCTTGACCACATAGAAGACATGGAATTAATCAGAAAAAATGATAAGGCTATTCAACTGAATAGTTGGAAGGATTGGCAAATCATTAGAGGTGACATCTTCAAAAAGTCAACAATACCTAAAGTTACAATGGTGCGGTCACGTGACGACGGCGTTACGGAGACGTTACGGGTAAGTAACGGGACTGCGCCGGAAATGTCGCTTAGTATAGTTAAGTTAAGTAAAGATAAGTTAAGTGAAGATTCTTGTTCGATTATTGAATCGAACGACTTTGAAGAGTTTTGGGATTTGTATGCAAAAAAGGTAGGAAAAAATAAGTGCATTAAGAAGTGGTTGAAGATTAAGAGTGCCGATAGGGAGGAGATAATAAACTCTTTGCCAGCTTATATAAGATCAACCCCAGATGAGCAATACCGAAAGAATCCTTTAACCTACCTCAACAATGACGGTTGGAAGGATGAGATTATTGAAAAAAAGACTAAGGGAAGGACAAAAATGGAGCGCATCATGTCGTTACATTTGCCATGACAAAGCATGAGTTCCAGAAGACCATGGCGTTTATGTCTCAATATTATCCATCGGTGGAGGAGGGAGAGGAAATGTGGAAAGCCTACTGGTTGAGATTTAAGGATTGCGATAAAGACACGTTTGCTAAAGCGTGTGGCAAAGCTATAGATGAAAGTGAGTTTTACCCAACAGTGGCGAGGCTCATAAAAAATATGTCCTGTGATATAACCTTAGATAAGGTGACGAAAGAATTGAGTTGGGTTATTTCACTGCCCCCCGGACAATCTTTTTCATCAACGAAGGATATACATCCCGTTACGAAAACAATACTGCACAAGCTGGGCGGTAAAATGTCGATTGGCTCAATGGATTCAGAAAAACTAAGAATAAGCATAACGAGGGAATATAAATATGCAATCGTTGGGCTTGTAGATGACAAGCCTAAGATCGGAGCCCGCAGTGGCAAAACTAACATTGGCGAAAGTGTGTTTGGGATAATACGTGAAACCAAATAGCCTTAAATATCTTGCTTGGATAAGAACCAAACAGTGCTGTGTGTGTGGAGGTCATTCAGAACCACACCACCTAAAGCGGATAGGGATGGGTAGAAACCGTAAAAAGGACTTAGTTGAACACTACACGGCAGTCCCGCTGTGTAGGTCACACCACGAGCAAGCGCATAGGTCAAAGGACTATGAGAAGAAATTCTGGAAGGTAGCAATTATTAATATCGTAGAGGGTGTAAAAATGGATTGGGATGTAAACCTATGGAAAGTCGCAACGGTTTTACTGGCAGAGTGGATATGGAATGAGTAAAAAATGTGAGATATGTGAGGAGGTTAAGCCCGTAGAACGGTTTTATATGGCGAGTGGAAACGCAAGCGGAAAACGGCGAAAAGAATGTGGTGCTTGTACGCAAAAATACCGCTCGGTGTATGATTGGAAAAAGTCGTGTACCGGGTGGCGGTATTCGACAGATGCCCCACAAAATAAAAAATGGAAAAAAGATCGCTCAGAGCTTTTTGCTGAGCATGGAAATGGTTGGTGGTTTTTTACTTCAAATATAATCCACAAAAGAGTTGGAGAAAAAAAAGCTGTTAAATTCAAAGACATGGAAAGCGAGGAATAGAATGAAAGTAAGTGAATTAATAGAAGAATTAAAACTCTACGAAGGTTGCGAGGGTTTCCCAGATACAGACCCATACGCATTTCAAGAAGAGGAAGAAAGAGATGTGGTGATTAAAACCATGAGAACAAAGACAATCCCGCAATATCATTTAGAGTATGAAATATATGTACATTATGGCGATGTTGTTATAAATACCGTAAAAACAGATGGATGTGAGGTGAAATAATGGCTATAAATAAATCCCGTCGTAAAAGAAATTACAGCGTGAGGGTGTATGGTGAAGATGGCACCGCTACAGAAATACCACAATTCCACTATAGGGGAATTAAAGTGAAGTATTACCCACCGACAAACCACAAAGGTTCAAGGGTTAAGTTGTATGATACAAGGCATAAAAATTCAGTTTGGCTTTCATACTCTTACAAATACAGTGACCTAAAAAGTCAAGCCATTGTTCATCTCTTGAGCAGGGAAATAGAGCCCGCCGGGTTTACTTATGATGAAAAAAGCGGAGAGTACACCATTTTAACAACCAACTTCATAAATACGATTTGATTTCTAAACTTCACTACGGGAGAGTCAAGGGCGGTAAGTTTAAGCCAGAAGACCCAAAGCTGTTTATTACGTCGTTCTACCCGCATGAAGGCAAGGACGTTGAAGTAACCGTTAGTCGGAAGCGTAAGCACCGCTCAAACAAGCAGAACGCATACTACCATGGAGTTATAGTTAAGATGGTTGCCGAGTTTACGGGAGAAACCCCAGAGAGGACACACCAGTACCTTGCCAGAATGTTTTTAGAAGAAGTATCAAAGATTGATGATTCAAAAATGATAACAAAAAGCACAACAGAATTATCTACCGCAGAGTTTGAAACATACGCAGAAGACTGCCGTATGTGGGCAAGCCAATTTTTAAACCTTTACGTACCAAACCCGGAGGAGTATATATGACCAAGCCAAAGTTTGTTTTTATTGATGACGGTGGAACCTCAGAAGAGATGCCATTAGATCAAAACTATATCAGAGATATAAAAATTAGAGCCATGTATGTTGTGCTTAAAGACTTTTACAAAAGCTATGACAGTTCGACCCAATACTTATCAGAAAAATTTGGAGTATCCGAGAAGAGGATTGAGTTTATTATAAAAAAATAACCGCCTTGAATTGAGTTATTATATACCCCCCGAATAGGGTAAACCTACCCCCCGAATAGGGGAGATTAGGTTGACAACCGTAAACCAATAAAAAAGCCCCGATCTCTCAGGGCTTTCTCATAGTGCCTTTATTTGTGTTTTATCTTTTTATCATTTAAGCATCCATAGGTGTCTTAACGCTGGCTTACTAATACTGCGACCTTGCTCCCACCCTTCAACCGTTCGGTGCGACACACCGCAAATTACGGCTAACTGGCGGGTATCCAGCTTATGCTTACGCCTGATCTTTTTGATCTCTTGTTTATTCATTCAACTAACAATCCCCTCCCTTCTGCTTTGGCAATTAATTCTTTCGCCATATCTATTGTTTCTGTCGCAACTGGATTGAAGATTGTCTGCCCAGCTTCTTCATTAACACGACTGATTTCCGGACGAACCTCTGCAAGAATGTCTTTCAACAATTCAAGCATAGCAGGTGCAGATGCCATTAGCTTGGCGATTGCTTGAGCGTCCTTGTCGCTCCCGTATATTTCAGCAATCTGTCCAACCATGTTTCCGCTACTGTCATGTCCCGTGTATATCGTCGTTATTCCAGCCACGCTTTCGCTTGGGGAGGGATATACTAACCATTCTCCATTTTTCGGTTTCATTTCATTCTCCTTTTTAGCGGGGCGGGTCATAGTCCCATGCGCCCCAGTGTTCAAACTCCATTAACTTCTCTCTGACTTCTTCAACTGTGTATTTATACACCTTCTCAATTCCACCATACCAATAGTAAAGTTTCATCGGCAATTCAACATCAAGTCCATTGCTCTTATCAATAACCATCCCATCACATTCTAACCAGCAGTGCCCGTAAGGGTCACCATCTGCCTGATTAATCGCAATGCCGTGGCAAAGCCTATAGTCACCAGCCTTAGAAGGCTTGACCTCATACAGCAGGTATTTAGCGTTAGCTGAATAACAGTTGCCGTTATGCTTTACCTCTCTCATCCTACTGCCCGTACTCCTCGTCCATCTCAAGATTCATAGCCTCTATTTCCGCATCAACCAACTCCTCGAACCACCCATCTTTAACGTCGTGCTTATCTGGGGGATAGCCGTGAAGAGTGAAGTAGGTCGGTAACATGAATGCTACAATCTGATAGCCGTCCTTCCCGTTTTTCTTTCTTTTTCTAATTGAGTAAGTCATTATTTGCCTTCCTTTGTTTAGGGGTTAATTGAGACGAATTTGAGTAAGAAACAAAATCCCAAACCACATAGCCCAGCCTTCTTGCCCGCCAGTCAATGCGGAATCGCAATTCTTGTGGAACCATATCCAAAGAATCATAGGTTAGCCTTTTTTGTACTGTTCTACCGGAGGATTCTCCAACCCAACCATTCCTATTTGTTTTAAGGCTTGTTGTTACTTTGTATGTGTTTTTACCAACGACATATTTCTTAATCGTATTAATGTCGTTAGGCATCCGTAACATCCTGTAGTGACTGCCCGCATACTTTAATTTGCATTTGTTCAAAGTTCTCTTAATAGTCTTGTATATTTCCACTCTCAGTATAGCACTGTCAGGTGGAAACCTATGAGACAACTGTGTGCGTATAGCGTCTTCTATTTTATTTCTCCAGTTCATTATTTGTCCTCCTTCTCCTTAATTGTATATTGCGAGAGTGCAACCATTGATAGCATCA
>TARA_R110002051_G_scaffold60408_2_pt1 | contig 12303 bp, 9 predicted proteins | sample TARA_R110002051 | Tara Oceans TARA_R110002051 (sample SAMEA4397023) | marine metagenome | biome: Polar Biome; feature: [MES] marine water layer (ENVO:01000295) within the mesopelagic zone...; material: water (ENVO:00002006), including particulate matter (ENVO:01000060) such as......
CAGTGAAGTTAAAGAGTGGCAAGACCAGAATGAGTATATGTGCTTTGTGGCAATGGTCGAAACACTGAACAACCGATTGCAAGAAGAAAAAATAGAAATAAATAATATAGGTCTTGTTATTATTGATGAGGCACATTATAACTCTTTTCGCAAGCTATTTAAGTTTTTTGAGAACTCCGTAATTCTTGGCGTTACTGCAACTCCTCTTAGTTCAAACATTAAGCTTCCCATGAAAGACAACTATAAAAAGTTGATTGTGGGTGAATCTATTGAATCGTTGATTCAGAAAAAGTTCTTGGCTAAAGCTAACATGTATAATTATGATGTTAGTCTTCAAACTTTAAAATTGGGTATTAATGGTGATTACACCGTAAAATCTTCTGATGAGCTTTACGGTAACTATAGTATGCTTAATAAATTGGTAGCGGCTTATAATGAAATAGCAAAAGGTACAAAAACACTTATTTTTAATAATGGAATAAACACATCAAGATACGTATGCGAAACATTTAAAAAGGCAGGATACAATATTCGCCATCTTGATAATAAGAATAATGCATCTGAGCGTAAAGAAATTCTAAAATGGTTTAAAGAAACACCCGATGCTATTCTTACCTCGGTTAGTATTTTAACCACTGGTTTTGATGAGCCTAGTGTTGAAACTATTATTCTTAATCGTGCTACACGTTCACTAACACTTTATTTTCAAATGATTGGTCGTGGATCTAGGTATTTACCCCAAAAAGAAGAGTTTAATGTAATAGATATGGGTAATAATGTTGCTCGTTTCGGACTTTGGAATGCAGGTATTGACTGGCAAGAGATATTTCATTTTCCAGATTTTTATCTGGAAAACATTAAGAATGATGAGGACATTGAAAGGGAATTTGTTTACGAAATGCCAGCGGATTTAAGGGCGGAGTTTGCAAAATCTATTGAAATTGATTTTGATATTAAAGCTGAATATAAGAAGAGTTTCGCAAATGGTGAAAAATCTAAATTAGTATTGGAGAAAAGTATTGAGCAACACGCAAAAATATGTGTTGAGAATGCTGAAGATGTTTTTGATGCTCGAATTTTAGCAAAAAAACTGAAAGAAGAAATAAAATATAGAGTTCGTCAATATTCATATTGTATCATGAACAATACCAAGAACTACAAAGAGTGGTTAGAGGAAGATTATGAACGTAAATTGCGTTCAAATATTTCTAAGAAGTTCGCCGCAAAGATGTAGGTTTTATAATTGTTGGGCATTAGAAGTTCGAAAAAAGCCAAACCTTAACATTAATATCTTCTATTGTATATTCTAGAATTTCATTGACTACCCTGGTAATTCTATAATCTTACTTACATACCATTACCAGATTTCCAAAAAATAAACGTAGGGTGATCAAAATTCAAGTAAGATGGTTAAATTGATGTGCTTTAACCACAAGCATAACCAACGCAAATGAAAAATCACCTTCTCTCGTTCGTCATTTTATTATCACTTATTTTTTATGGCATAGTAGGATATCATTTTCTAACGGGGTGGCATCCTTTGGTAATGATGTTCATTGGTATTGTTTTAGGTGTATTAATTAACCTAGCTGTTTACGGACTATTAAATCTACTCTTAAAAGTATCTCATAAAATCCCCGTAAAATTTATTATAGCTATTTGTAGCGGTATTATTGGTTTTATTATTTTAAAAATTTTCGGTTTTGGTTGGCCTACACTATTCTATAGCGCGGTTACAGCGCTGGGTATTTTATTTTGCATTTCACTGTTTTTGTTTCAACGAAAGAAAACATTGCTGTCTACCTTATTTTTTGGAGTGTTTCTAATTGGTGTCGGTTATATTCTATTTATTTTGGCTACACCTGGTTCTGATCCTTTTGATAAGGAAGTTCCTTCGGCTTTTAAAGAAGACGGTACGTTTCCACCCTCCGAAGTACTATTTGAAAACCCTGCTGCTAATGGTTCTTACGAGCTACAAACGTTTACCTATGGTAGCGGTGTGGATAAACAAAGGGAAGAATTTGCAACAGGAGTAACCTATACGACCAGTTCGGTTAATGGGAAATGGCTTATCCCTGATTGGAAGGATAAAAAGAAAAAATGGCGTGAACGCTATTGGGGTTTCGGTGCTGAAAACTTCCCTATAAATGGTCGGGTTTATATGCCAGAAGGTGAAGGGCCTTTTCCGCTGACACTTATCGTGCATGGTAACCATAGCATGATTGATTATTCTGATGATGGGTATGGCTATCTAGGTCGTCTTTTGGCCAGCAGAGGAATTATTGCTGTGTCTGTTGATGAGAATTTCTTAAACGCGCATTGGTCCGGTGATTTTATGGGTAAGGAAATGCCTGCCAGAGCTTGGCTGCTTTTAAAACACCTAGAACAATGGAATAGCTGGAATTCAGAAATTGGTCATAAACTAGCAGGTAAAGTTGATATGGAAAATATCATGTTAGTAGGTCATTCTAGAGGTGGAGAGGCCGTATCTATTGCTGCAGCATATAATAAATTGCCTTATTTTCCTGATGAGGCGAAAGAGAAATTCGATTTTAATTATACTATAAAAGGTGTGGTTGCCCTTGCGCCTACGGATTATAGATATAACCGAAAAATTATTTTAAAGGACATCAACTTTTTAAGCATACAAGGCTCGTATGATGCTGATGAAGTCAGCTTTTGGGGTATGCGGCCCTATCGCAGGTTACAGTACACCGATTCCATTTCTAGGTTTAAATCTGGGGTGTATATCCATCATGCCAATCATGGGCAGTTTAACTCAACTTGGGGTAATGCAGATTTTGGTGCCCCGTCTAAATGGTTATTGAATCTTGAACCGTTACTCAAAGAAGAGCAACAGCAAGAAACCGCCAAAATTTTTGTGAGTGCTTTTGCAGAAGCAACGCTAAAGAATAAGCTAGAATATAGTACTATTTTTAAGAATGTGTCTGTTGCAAAAAAATGGTTGCCTATGGAGCATTATTTAACGCACTTTGAGTCTTCTAAATTACAAACGATAGCTGATTTTGAGGAAGATTTAGATATAACCACTGCTAAAGATAGTACTACGTTACAAGCGACGGATTTAGCGTTATGGAAAGAACAGATTTTACCTACCCGCGACGAGCATAGTCAAGAGAATAGTGGAGTTATCTTGGGTTGGGATTATGAAGACCCCAAAAGTTCGGCCAAGAAAGGAGTTTATGAGGTTAACCTGTCTAACGCCGTAATATCGTTTTTTACGCCAGAAGCAAGCTTACAGCTTACATTAGGGGCAGGTAAACATGATTGGTTAAATGTAAACCTATCGGATGAAGAAATAGAAGAGAAAAAGGATGATGAAGAACGGGAGGTTCCGCAGTTGGATTTTACCATTCAGTTGACCGATAAACTTGGCCAATCTGCCGCTATTAAGGTCAGTGATATAAAAGGGATTCCTAAGCCCTTAAAAACCCGCTTTACAAAATTCAAATTTTTAGATAAAGAAATGATTGGCGATGATTGGGAAATTCAATTACAGACCTATCATTTTCCCTTACCTATTTTTTTGCTAAAAAACCCCGACTTTAACATGGAACACATAAAAAGTCTAAAATTCATATTTGACCAAACCGATTATGGTGTAGTCGTAGTCGATGAGATTGGTGTAAGTAGATATTAGTTGTTGGTTGTCCGTATTTAGAAAATTACTAAGAGGGCACCCTGCGTGTAGTCAAAGGTATCGGAACACACAAGGGTTTTCTATTGGACTCATTCTGACAGAATTATTGAAAACAGATACTGAGAACTGTGAACTGACACTGAAAACTGAAAACTGAAAACTGAAAATTAATACTGTTAATTGCTAACTGTCCATCCTTTCACGTACTTTGTACTAAATACAAACAACCATCTCGTTGACTGACAATAATACCCTCCTTGTAATTGCTTTAGTGTGGCCAGAACCTGCTTCTACAGCTGCCGGTGTGCGAATGATGCAGTTATTAGATGTATTTCAAAAGCAAGAATATTCTATTACCATAGCTTCTGCAGCGTCTAAATCGGAGTTTTCATTTGATTTTGATTCCTTAGGATATAAGATGAAAGCTATAAAAATGAACGATAATTCTTTTGATGTTTTCGTTAAAGAATTGAATCCTAATGTAGTGCTGTTTGACCGATTTTTGACCGAAGAACAATTTGGGTGGCGTGTTGCAGAAAATTGCCCTGATGCCATACGAATATTAGATACCGAAGATTTACACTCACTTCGTCATGTTCGGGAACAATGTTTTAAAAAGGGGATAGTATTTACTATAGACACTTGGTTAAAAGATGATAAAACTAAGCGAGAAATTGCCAGTATTTATCGTTGCGACCTTTCTTTAATTATCTCAAGTTTTGAATGGGAATTATTGACCAATGTCATTAAAATTAGTAAAAGTCTTTTTTTGTTACTGCCCTTCATGGTAGATGAAATTACTCAAGAAACGAGTTGGAAGGCATTTGAAGAAAGAAACGATTTCATATTTATTGGTGGTGGAAAGCATGCTCCAAATATTGATGCAATAAAGCTAATGAAAACTACGATTTGGCCTTTATTACATGCGAAATTGCCAGAAGCCAAATTGAATATTTACGGTGCGTATTTACCACAACAAATACTGGAAATGCATAACCCAAAAGAGGGATTTTTTGTAAAGGGCAGGGCAGAAGATGCTGATCAGGTCATGAAAGCAGCAAAAGTATGTTTAGCACCATTACGTTTCGGTGCCGGTATTAAAGGTAAATTGTTATCTGCGATGCAAAACGGAACACCTAGCGTTACAACAACCATAGGAGCAGAAGGTATGCACGGTATTTTAGAATGGAACGGATCTATTGAAAATGACCATACCGCTTTCGTTGAAGCTGCAGTTGAATTATATACCGAACTGCAGACATGGAAAATGGCCCAAGAACAAGGAAAAAACTTGATTAACAGTTTGTATTCCAAAACTAACTTAGGCTATATTTTGGAGCAAAAACTGGAACATCTTCAAAAGGAGCTAACAATGCACCGTAGACAAAATTTTATTGGTTCTTTACTACAGCACCATACCATGAGTGCTACCAAATTTATGGGAAAATGGATCGAGGAGAAGAATAGGGATGTTTAGGGATAGGTTTCGTTATCGGTGAGCTAAGAGGGGTTTCAATTCCTTTTAGCGGATGATAATGAAGTTCGATGTTTCAAAATAAAAATCAAGGATGGCCCTACAGCATCTGTAAGAAGTTATTAACGTAGAACCATATTTTAATGCCCTTCCTTATAAATTTCCATAGGTAGCTATTGGGATAATTGAATGGAAGGAATTTTCAGTTTACTCCATTTAAATTTTAATCCCCAAAATTAGTAGCCGCCAAAAAATTCTTCTACGATAGTTGAGGAAATATAGTGAATATAGTTTCACAGATGAAAATCATGCCATAACCACGAAAAATTGATATTTCAGAAAACTTTTATGAGCTTGTTATGTCAGAATTTGCTCGCGGATATTCAGGCAAAATTTATGTTAAGAATCGTGGTAACGTGAATGTGCATTTTGATATGGCGTAAAAACTGTAAATCCGAAAATAGCTTCGGTAATAAAATAGATACTTTCGGACAATAATTAAGACCATTCGTCCTAGTTCAATCATCGTGTTTTTATATGTAATCTATATTCATTGGTATAAAATTAGTACTAATCTAAATTATCTAACTATGATTGATACAACAGGGTTTTACAGAATTGAAAACCAAGTTAGCGGAATGTTCTTATTGGCCGGTAGCTGGGGCAAAGTCCCTACCGATAAACTGGTATGGCAGTATGCGCTAACCGACGATATTGGCAATGGTTACTATGATCCCGACGGATTTTTATGGCAGTTTGTATCTGATAATAATGGTTATTATAAAATCGTTAATAAGGTTAGCGGTATGTTTTTATTGGCTGGCAGCTGGGGAAAAGTGCCTAGCGATAGAGCAATGTGGCAATATGCACTTACCGATGGCAATACGAACGGTAACTATGACCCTGACGGATTTCTATGGAGCATTAACGACCAAGGAAACATAATAAACAAAGTCAGCGGATTTGGTTTGTTGGCAGGTAGTTGGGGTGCGTTACCTAGCGATAAAAAGGTTTGGCAATACCCCCTTACCGATGGTGACCCTAATGGGTTTCTTTGGAAATTGATACCTACAATAACCCTTTACGTTGACGCAGATTATGCGACAACCCTTACTACCCAAACGGTCGATACGTATTGTAGTTTTGGACAGGATAAGTCGCAAACCACAAATGAAAATTTTTTACGAAGTGTAAATGTTGGTGATACAGTTATTTGGCGAGGCGAAACAACGCCACCATCTTCAAATGTTATTGATATAACCCAGGTCAAAAAGGAAAATGTTCCGGGTAGTTCAAATGTATTTGGCGGTAATGGTATTTTGCAAGGTATTGGTAATCCTGAAACAGTTACTGGTACAGTGCAAGCAGGTACTGGTGGTGAAAATGAAACCTATACAATATTCTTTAAAGTGAATGGTACAGGTCAACAATTCCAAATTGATCCTAAAATTAAAGTTAATCCACAAACGCAACAATGATTATTAAAATAAAAAAAGTCTGTTTTCTAATAGGCTTTTTTTTAATTATTGGGCAAATTGCAAGAACCCAAGACCAACGTTTCGCTGATAGCTTGGTAGACATTTACTTGTCAGATTCATTGATAGGTAAGGCAAAAATGGAGTTGCTTAGGAAGCTATCCTTTAATGAAGTAAATGATTATTCTAAAAGATTGAATTATGCGGAGGAATTGATACTACTGGCTAGCCAATATAATAACAATGAATACCTGTATCATGGGTATTTTCAAAAAGGAAACTCAAATCAATTTTTGGGGGATTTAGAAGAGGCTGTAGCTTCTTATTTTAAAAGCGCAGAAGTCGCAAAGAAAGAGAAATTGATTTCCGCTGAAGGTAGCGCTTATGGGGCCATTGCAGACATCTATTCAATTTCTGACAATCATACTAACGCAATGCTTTATTATGGAAAAGCTATCGCTAAACTACGTAATACCAAAGACACTGTGGCTTTGGCATCTTTTGTTTTAAATGCAGGTGATGCGCTGCTTGCCAATAAAAAATACGATTCGGCCTTAGCATACTTCAATGAATCTGGAGCACTTTTTGAACAGGTCAATTATGTTACTGGAAAGGCTTATAACCTAGGTAATATAGGGATGGTATATGCCCATACGGGTAAAAACAATCTTGCTGAAAAGAACATCAATGAAGCCATACTAATCTTACAAAAATCTGGCGATTATCATCCCATCTGTGTTTATCTTATATATATGGCCGATATCTATTTGGAAAAAAAAGAGCACCAAACTGCAATTGATTATGCACAAAGAAGTCTTACACTCGCAGAACAGTATGGCTTAAAGGAGCAGATTTCTGACGCTAACCTTAAACTTTCAGAACTTTTTGAGATTATAGGCAAACCTGTAATTTCCTATAAATATTATAAAGACCATATCACCTATAGGGACAGTTTATTAAATATTGAAAGAGTACAACAAATGGCGGATCAGCGTACTGACTTCGAAGTTTCCCAAAAGCAAATAGAAGTAGATCTTGCGGAACAAAGGGAAGAAAACCAGCGTACAATAGCGATTGCGACGGCCATTGCTTTATTTTTGATTGGTCTTCTTGCTGTTGGTTTGTTTCGACGCAATAGGTTTATACGGAAAACTAAACAAATCATTGAGCATGAACGGGATCGTTCCGATAATTTATTGCTCAATATTCTACCCGAAGAAACTGCTCGGGAACTAAAGGAGCATGGTAAGGTAAAAGCCAAAAAACACGACGCGGTTACGGTATTGTTTACCGATTTTAAGGGTTTTACCAGTTATTCGGAAAAGCTCTCACCGGAGGCTTTGGTCGAGACCATCGGATTTTACTTTTCCAAGTTCGATGCTATTGTCGAAAAACACGGATTGGAAAAAATCAAGACCATTGGCGATGCTTATATGTGTGCCGGAGGTCTGCATGGATCGGAAGAAACCCACCCACAGAAAATGATCATGGCAGCAACCGAAATAGCACAATTTGTATTTGATACAAAACATGACGATCAGGCTTGTTCCTTGAATTTTGACATCCGTATTGGAATCAATACAGGTCCGGTTGTAGCGGGTGTGGTCGGCACTAAAAAATTCGCCTATGATATCTGGGGAGATACGGTAAATGTTGCCTCGCGAATGGAAACTATGTCAGAACCGGGAAGGATAAATATTTCCCAAAGCACGTATGAACTTATAAAATCAGATTTTCATTGCGAATATCGCGGCGAAATAGAAGCAAAGAATAGAGGTAAAGTAAAGATGTACTTTGTTAGTGGGATTAAAAAAGAACTATTGACACTAGCTTGATGCAAGTCTGGGGTTCGCTATTTTTTAACTGTTTTAAATTTATTCTTAATAGACATACATTATAGTAAAGAGTCTGCATAATACATCCATAGAATCAACGTAAGGCTTTAATATAACCAGTTCCATAGCGGCGCTTCCGCTCTATTTTTATCTTTTAATTCCAAACAAAAGTATAATCTTCATGGTACCTATGACGAACCTGAGGAGTATTGGAGTATGTTTAGGATTTCACGTTTCCAAAATAATAATTTAGAACATTCTAATATTAATTGTAAGACGTAAGTAAAGCAGAAATAGTTTTTAATTCAACTCTTATAAATTTGCAACAGAAAACTATTGGATAAATAAATTTCGGAAATTTTCTGTTCTAACACACATAATCCGATAGACCCAAAATATTTATTTCTTAATGATGTTGTTAAGTTCCTGGAAAGTATGCATTTTTAGTGTTTACAACTATTATATTCTTCCACCAGGGTAAATTTATCCTCTTTGTTATATAATTTTTGGTTCAGTTTGGAAACTAAGGTGGAGCAATCATGGAAATAGCGCAAGGCACTTGATCTGTAAGATTTAGAAGGTCGTGCTGTTTCTAAGGGAGAGGCAAATACCTCTTCATCACGTTTGACTAAAAATTCGTTCAATTGGTAAATGCTCATTATAAACTGGGAATTATGGGTCATTTTAACCGCCCTGCCATAAAGGGTAACCGGCCCAGTTGTAACAATAAAAAAATTTCTTTTTTATTTTCTGATACTGGTACATAGGTAAAATAAGCAATTCCAGAATCTGGAATATTAAATGTAATTAGATGTACTTGTTCCTTATCATAGGTACTTTTAGTCCCTTTTTATTTATTTCTAAACCTAACTTTGTATTTACCGCCAAAAGCCAATAAATCCTTTGAGACCACCAGTATGCGCATTTCACCCGATAATTTTTCCCGTTCTTTAATGTTAGTTCCCCTTCCGTCCATCTGTATTGGGAAAAGGAAAAAATCGTATTCATTATAACTAAAAGTAACACTAGTGTAATTCGGAATTTACGTCGTATTAGTTATTATATTTCTTACGTTTTATTTTAACATCCTTATAAGAATATAAGTACAGAAACCCTTTACAGTTTACGATAATCATTTAATTAAATAATTAAGGTAATCGTATTCAAAATTTTAAAGCATCATACCTCCAGAAACTTCAATGCGCTGTCCATTGATCCATTTGGCATCATCGGTACATAAAAAGGCAACGATACCGCCAATATCATCGGGTTCGCCTACGCGGCCTAATGCGGTATTATTGGAAATTAGCGTACGTTTTTTATTATTGTCCTTATTCTCGCCACCGCCAAAGTCGGTCGCAACGGCCCCTGGTGCCACTACATTGGCTCTTATTTTTCTGCTGCCCAATTCTTTTGCCAAATACTTGGTAAAGGTTTCCACAGCACCTTTCATGCTACCATAGGCGGAAGAGCCTGGCAATGAAAAACGAGCCAATCCGGAGGAAATATTTATGATGCCACCACCATCATTTAAAAACGGAACGGCCTTTTGGGTCAAAAAGTAAACCCCTTTTATATGAATGTTCATCATTTCATCAAAATCGGTCTCCGTAGTGTCTAAAAATGGCTTGTAAATGCCCGTGCCCGCGTTATTAATTAAATAATCAAAATGGGCATCTTTATAGGTTGCGGACAAATAATCGGACAACTCATTAAAAAAGGCATTGAATGCCGCAATGTTCGTGGTATCTAATTGAAATGCTTTCGCTTTTTGCCCTTGGCCGTTAATATGTTCTACCACTTCCTCAGCAGCATGGCTATTACTGTTGTAGGTGATAATTACATCAATCTCTTTTTCCGCCAATCTAAGAGCCATATTTTTCCCTAATCCACGACTACCACCGGTAATCAAGGCTATTTTGTTCTTTTTCATACTTTTAATATTATAGTATTATGTTCTAGGGTCTCTTCAAAACAGCTCTATTAAATCGAAAATAGGTAGACAGAAAACAACCTATATAAATCCAGCAATAAAGTCTCCGGCAATATCGGATAGGATATGAACCCCTTAATAAATCCAACTTATTCCAAAACGTAAAATAGGCAATACCACCAAGAAAATAAGAGCAAAGTTAGGTACTTTATTCATTTTGAACTTATAGAGCATAAATATTAAAAAGACATAGTTGGCCATGGCGCCCATGGCGTGGCCACTAGGGTAACTTAATGTCTCCACTGAAACCAAATACTCAATTCGCGGTCTAGTGCTATGAATAAACCGTTTCAGCATCATGTTGGACACTGTGGCCAAAGCCAATACCAATGTGGCCTGCAACACATATTTCCATCGTTCAAAAACCATTAAGGAAACAATCAAAAAATAGTCAGAACAACGAGATAGCCACTAAATTCGTCAGCATCGGTTACAAACTTAAAATACTTGGTAAGCCTAGGATTTCTGTAGGAAATAATATAATCTGTTATATGGGTTTCATAGGTGGCAAAACATCTTTTTTCAAAGTTTCATTAAGTTATATAAACAATTTATACCTCCAACAACCACAACTAATGCAATAATTCTGATAATTATAAAAGGTAATGTGGTGTTATATTGATTTAATATATCTGCCAGAAATTGGCGAGTTGTTTTTAAAAAAGAGAAGAGAATTCGATTCATACTTAAAGTACTAATTAATGGCATAAACTTATATGAAATTGCATTGAAACACTATTTCCTATACATTGATAAGTAACTCATTTGAGTGAATGAATTTTGTCTAGCGCATTACTTGATTAGTTTGCATATTTGGTAAGCTGGTAATTGAACCCTTATCTTTATGCCACAATTGAATCGTTAGAAATTATGAAATCACCTAACTGGCAAACGGCCATTGAATTTGAAGATATAACCTATAAAAAATGCGATGGCGTGGCACGAATCGCATTTAATAGACCAAACGTTCGTAACGCATTTAGACCTCACACTACCAGTGAATTGATAAAGGCATTTTATGATGCACAAGAAGATACATCTATTGGTGTGGTATTACTTTCAGCCGAAGGGCCATCAACTAAAGACGGGATATGGTCTTTTTGTAGTGGTGGTGATCAAAAGGCTAGGGGAGAAAAGGGATATGTTGGGCAAGATGGTCAACATAGATTAAATATTTTAGAGGTTCAACGTATGATACGTTTTATGCCTAAAGTGGTGATTGCTGTGGTTCCAGGATGGGCAGTAGGAGGTGGACATAGTCTTCATGTAGTTTGTGATATGACATTGGCCAGCAAAGAACATGCGATTTTTAAACAGACAGATGCCGATGTTACCAGTTTTGACGGCGGTTATGGTTCTGCATACCTGGCTAAAATGGTAGGACAGAAGAAAGCGCGTGAGATTTTCTTTTTAGGAAGAAACTATTCTGCACAAGATGCTTTTGATATGGGAATGGTGAATGCCGTTGTTCCACATAATCAGTTAGAGGACACAGCTTTTCAATGGGCACAAGAGGTTTTGGAGAAATCTCCTATTTCTATTAAAATGTTGAAATTCTCAATGAACCTTACAGATGATGGCATGGTTGGCCAGCAGGTTTTTGCTGGTGAAGCAACTCGATTAGCGTATATGACCGAAGAAGCCAAAGAAGGTAGAAATGCTTTTCTTGAAAAACGTAAACCAAAATTCGGGAAGGATAATTGGCTCCCTTAAATTCGAGGTTTGTTGTTGGTGATTTAGTACCAACTAAATAATACTATAAACCGAACACTTAAAATAAAATAGGCATAAACTAAAAAGAGTCCGATCGGCGAAGAACAGACTCTTTTACGAGAACACTATATGAAAATGAAAAAAATTTAATT
>TARA_R110002051_G_scaffold225076_3_pt1 | contig 12297 bp, 15 predicted proteins | sample TARA_R110002051 | Tara Oceans TARA_R110002051 (sample SAMEA4397023) | marine metagenome | biome: Polar Biome; feature: [MES] marine water layer (ENVO:01000295) within the mesopelagic zone...; material: water (ENVO:00002006), including particulate matter (ENVO:01000060) such...
GCGTTGCGTTAGTCTTGTGATCGGCGAGAACTAATCAAACGCACTCCGCTTTCGACCATCGAGGTCATCATGAGGCTGCAATAAAACGGCTATTCGAACTCTTCATCCAGAACGAACCGGCTAAACTCACCTTGCGTCAAAATCTCAATCTCTTCCGACACGTCCTTACGCGTGAAGCAAATCACTCCAAGATGGCGAAGCAAGTCTTTGAGCAGATGGACATGCTCCTGATGAGGTTGGCGATTTCCATGAGCATAAATTCCGGTGAGAAGCGGTCCCTCGACACAGGAGGTCACAGTGGCAATCAGGCGACCGGGCTTCCACACCCATGCCCCCCAAACACCTGAAACAAGCTGGCCGGTCTTGTGCCTCAAACAGTTGCTGAACTCTTTGCCGATTGTCGTCGCCGACTCCGGTGTCACCCGCTCGAAGTCAGAGTGGAGGTCGAGCGGCTCATGCACGACTGGCGGCCGATCAGCCTTCGCAATCCAGCTTTCGGCGAATCCATGCCCATTCGGCTGATTGTTCAGTGACTGCCGGAGAGCCTCGTCACTCGCCGCGCTGCATACCAATTTGATAGCTGAGATTTTCTTGTTGAGACGACGAGCAGCCACGCCATCACAAATCCGGAGGAGGAGGGTAGGTGTGAGTGCGATCTCATCAAGTTCCAGAACTGCGGCAAGCAGGTCCGCGTCGAGACGATCCAGTTGGATGAGCGTTTTTGCCCGAAGCTTCGTATCTGGATCGTCGGAAGTCAGCAGATTGACGAGCCGCAGATAGTCGTCAGCACTTCTCATCGGTTGGGAGCCAAGTTTGGCGAGACATCCCGCCAGCCCGTCCGGAATCTCCCCGAGGCATGCCTGGGTAATTTGCTTCGGAGTCATGGCGATCAGAGATTGAGCGACCGCAGTTTGAATCTCCTGCCAAGGGCGGTCGGTGGGATGTTCTCCGTTGGCCCGGACGAGGTAATCAAAAGGGTTCGAGGGCACATTGAAAGCGAGGACGAGGAACACGGCCTGTCGCCACTTCGGGCCGGCATTGAATGCATGCAGCAGCAGGCCAGGAGAGAGGCGGTCAAGCTCTCCCAAGGCATCAAGTGACCATCCTTCGAACGGCCTCAGAATCCCACTCGGACGACCGTGAATCGTCCGCCCACGAATGTTCGCGTTTGTGTCCCGCATGCCTTACCTCCTGCTCAGGGAGGCGGCTCACCCGTGTGGCCGCCTATCGTAGAGCGGCTAGTAAGAGCGAGTGAATGGGCATCTGGGCCTTGTGGCGCGAGATGGCGGCCTGCGTCAATGTTTTCCCGATGACCACAGGATATGGCCCGGCTTTCTGGAACGAACTATGGGCAGTGATCGCGATCCAATGGGTATCTTCGTCCGTGGACTTATAGTCACCATGGGCGACAGCATGTCCCATGGATCAAGATTCGCTAAGCCGTCTCGGCCAACGCCTTCGAGACCGAAGACAGGCACTGGGCTGGACCCAGGAAGAACTCGCCACCCATGCCGGTATTGATCGCTCATATATCGGCGGTGTGGAACGGGGTCGTCGGAATCTGACCTTCACTGTGCTTTGCCAAATCGCACACGCACTCGGATGTGATGTCGCCGACCTGACCCACGATATTCCGGCGAAAACATGAAGTGGCTTCGGACACTCGTTCTTTTCGACCAGGGGGGCGTGATTTCCTCGCCTGACTGGGAGGCTCTGCATCAGAGCTACGTTCGCTCGATTGAGGACATCGACAACCCGGTCGGGTCGGGTCGGCTCTGTTTGCGTCGGAAAGTTCGACTGCCCCAAGGCCAGTGGACGCGCAATGGCGTGGGGTATCTCAAGTCTCGCTTCTTGGAGCACATTCGAGATGTCGAGGGATGGAAGCCCGAAGGCATCGTCGAATTGGCGCGAGATCGAGTCCAGCCAGCGATCAAGCTGTATCCATCGCTGGAGTCCTACCGAGAACCGATCACGTCTGACTTCGGCGGCTTCGATCTTGTTACGCAAGGCTCGAACGGGACGAAGATCGCTATCGAGTGGGAAACAGGAAACATCTCCTCCTCACACCGCAGCATGAACAAGCTGGCAATCGCTCTCGGGGAAGGCATCATCCAGGTTGGCGTTCTCATCCTACCGAGCAGGGACCTCTATGAACACCTGACGGATCGGATCGGCAACATTGGTGAATTATCAGGCTATCTGTCGATGTGGGAGAGCCTGAAGCAGAACGTAGAACGTGGCTTACTCGCAATCACCGTCGTCGAGCATGATGAACTTACGGACGACGAGGCTTTCCCGTTCCTGAAGGTTGGAATGGATGGTCGTGCGGCCCAAGGACGAGAAAAACTTTAAAGCGGCAGGGATGCCTGTTCTGTTGGCGGACACAGGCACTCAGCGTCCTCGCGTTCCACACGATAGGCCGGATGCAGAGGCTTGCCGTTCTTCCGCCGCGTCTGGAGGTCAGCGCGTGTGAACAGTGTATTTTTGTTCGAATGAATGTCTGCCAGATGCTCACGGTCCCCATCGAGCGCGTCGAACCGCTCGATGATCGTCGAGCAATCAAGTTCCGAACCGATCCAGCGTCGGTCGTTCAACTCGGCCGCTACGAAGGTCGTGCCAGACCCGCCAAATGGGTCCAGAACGAGCGAGCCAGGGTCGCTGGCGATATTCACGATGCGATCCATAAGCTTAAGCGACAGAGCGTTGGCACCGCGCTTCTTGTATTTCGCGTGCCGCACAGGCGGAATATCTGTCCAAACATCAGTCAGACTAACGCCTTTTGGATTCATCTTGTCCTTGTAGCCACCGTAATCACGCAGTTCGCCACCACAGTGCCGACAGCATGGAGTGGGAATGCGGTCAGGGTGAAAAATGGACGGCTTTTTCCCCTTCACAAAATACAGCAAAGAGTAATGCGAAGGATAAAGTCGCCCCTTTATAGGAAGGGTGTATTTTATATCAACTGCAATCCAGTGACGGAACGTGAGTTGTTCTCCGACATAAGCACCAAGGGGCAGGTTCCATTTTGGAATATTCCAAAGAAAAAGAGAGCCGCCCGGCTTGAGTGTGCGAATTGTCTCATCGAGCCAAGATTTACACCAAGCAATATAATTTTCACTTGAAATGTTGTCGTCGATTCCGGAAGTGTATTCTTTGCCCAGGTTGAAGGGGGGGTCGGCAAATGCCAGATCAACACTTTCCGATTCCACACCTTTCAGAAAATCAACGCAGTCGCCCTGAAATGCCTGCCCCAAGGGGGTCTCAAGAATGGGTATCATAGGCCGCATGGTGTCAGCCTCTGAATCGTAGGGCAATTGAAATCTCCGGCGGTCGGAATTTATCTGACTCAATGTGCAGGTTCTGCGGATTCTAAGGCGGGAAGAAGGACCCTTTACACGTTATGCTTCCCGGCCGGGCGAAACATCCTCGGCACCGTCCCGAGTCCCACTATCCCAGAATAGGCAGGGTCATTTTGGTGGGTGATCGCGCCGAAAACGGACAAGCCATCGGCTTAGCTCAACAGACCCGCCGCCTTGATTGATAAGACCTTCCATAGTCTCGATTGCCGAGCGGCTTTCGAGGACCTCCGCTTCCGCCAGGGCGAGTTTGGTCTCAAGCTCGGCGACCTGACCCTCATTTCCACTGGGACTGCCGGCACTGACGTTTTCAGGGAAGACCTGTCCGATTTCATGCCCCATGGAAGCCAGTCGCTGTTCGATCCGGGACACTCGGCTCTTCAGCGAGTTCGTTCCGGCATCGAGATACTGAGTGATGGCATCACGGATGCACTCACTCCTATCGCCTCCAAGCTCTCCCGCCATGTGGTCAAGCTCGACCACCATGCTCTTCGGAGCACGAAAGGTGAGTGTGATGGACGGTTCTTTCGCCATGCCTACTGGCCCAACTGAGCTTGAATTTTGAGAAGGTTGCTCACCGACTGCGGCTGCCAGCGTGCTCCCCTCGGAGTGGGGACACCTCTCTCATTGAGACCCTGAGCAATCTTGGCCAAGGACATCTCGTCCCCGCTCCTGATGGCTGAAACCACGGGCATGAGATCATGGGCGCGTTGGCGTGCGGCGGCCGCACGAGCGGCTGAACTGGATGCCGCTGCCCGGCCCGAAAAGCTCCCGATATTCGGATTGTTGCCACCCAGCTTGAATCCCCTCTCTTTCCGAGCGGCCAGAGCTTGGCGGGTCCGTTCAGATACGAGCCGAGCTTCTTCTGCGGCCAGAATGCTCATCATTCGAATCGTGAGGGTGTTTGCCATGGGCATGTCGGTGGCGATGAAGGGAACGCCGCTCCGTTCCAATTCCATCAGGAAGATCGGATCGCGGCTAAGCCTACAAAGTCGTGCGATCAACAGAACCGCATTGTGGGCACGGCATTGCGACAACGCCCTGTCCAGCCCGGCCCGTTGACCAGGGCGGCCAGAGGCAACTTCGACGATCTCATCCACAAGACACCAGTCATCCCCCATGAACCGCCGGACGGCTTCCTGTTGGGCCTCCAATCCCAATCCGCTCCGGCCTTGGCGAGCGGTGCTCACCCGGTAAAGGGCGACTGCCCGTCTCTTCATCAAAGGAGCCTGAACGTTCGTCATGGCTCGTTTTACAGAAAGCGTATTACAAACGCAATACATCGTCTTGCGTATTACGGAATCATACATCGTAATACGCCGTCAGCACACGCTGATAAATACGTTATGGAAAGTGATAATCGGCGGAACCAATATTACCAGAAGCTCTGTGTCGATGCGCGGCGAGCGACTGAGGAACTCAAGAATGCGCTGGGCCGCCGAGGAGCGTCTCCTCTGAAATCCCGGATGAAAAGCTGCGGGACCTCAACTGAATGGAAAAACGTTGTCAGGTGCGGTGCTGTGGCTTGCGCGACCTGCCGCTCCATCTACGCGTCCAGGCAGGTCGGGGCTATTCAGGAGGCATTTGCAGGGGCCTCAAACGATTCCCTGGCCTTCGTTACGATTGTCATGGGGCTGACAAGTTGGACCGGCGACATCCGCGAAATCTTCGACACGGGGCGACGCAAACTCCGTAACATGGTTGATCGGAACCGCCGGGCTGACGCGAGGTGGTCCGACTTACAGATTGTAGGGTGGCTGGAAGTCGATGCTTTCGATCCGCATCGCTTTGCAGACCTTCCGGCAAACAAGAGGGTGCAGTTGGAGGCTATCGGGCTTCCGTATATCGGTGCTGGACCGACGTGGGTGGTGACGCTGCATGCCCTTGTGAGCCTTGCTGGGGTGGATCGCTATCGGCTTACGGAGGAGTTGCAGCGCAGTTGGGCGGCACCTACCCAGGTGCACGTCTGCGAGTTCCACGGGGACAAGTCTCCGGACCAGAACATAAACTCTCTTGTCCGATATTGCCTCAAGCATCAGACCGACACGGCGACGACGGTGTGTCATGCGGAGCCATGGGATATATCATGGAAGACCGAATACTACGAGTATTTGTATCGCTGGTCTAAAGGTTTCCAGAGTCTACGAGTGTGGGTCAAGCCTCGCGCGGCCGAACCAGCTAGGTCACAAGATGCCAGAACTGGTCGCCATTCTGCTATCGAATCGGCAGGGGCGGCTTATAGTAACGACGTAGAATCTGATGATAGTGAAGAGGGCTATATGCCATTCACGTTCTGAATATTATCACTTTTGACTACCTATATAAACAGGTCTTCACTTGAACATCAGGGTGAACTGAACGGCGTAAACGTCGTCGGCGAACTGGAAAGACCAGAACTGTCTCTCTGGGTCAGCCCACCTTCCCCATGTGCCTGGAGCGAGGTCCAGCAGCCAGTCTTCGGCTTCGCGCAACACCCGGCGGTCTTGGTGGTCGCCCAGATCGAGAAGCAGCCAAACGGTCGTTCCTGGCCCGTTGACGGCTGCGTCATACGGCACACTTGGGTGAGATAGCGGATTTTCCATACCCGTATTTATCTCGGGCTATCGTTCTGACTCTGGACCAATCACCTGATTAGTCTCAGTCTCATTGAATGACCGATGTCCAGATTGATTGGCCGCTTGTCGTAAAGATTGTGACGGGGGTGATGCCTATCGCAATCGCGGCAATCGTTGCGTGGGTGGCCATTCAGCAATGGATCACGGCGAGGGACAAGCTCGCGTTGGACCTATTCGACCGCAGGTTTGAGGCTTGGAAGGCTCTCGACACCGCGTTTGACGGTTACTTGGCGGACTTGTCCAAAAGTTATGACGACGGAGTTCTCGACCCCGAACCTGGATTCGACTCGATGAATTTTGTCCGCGCTGAGTCCCATACGCGCTTCCTCTTTGGAGAGGACTTCCGTGAAAAACTGGGAGAATTAACTACCCATCTTTTTCATCTGCGAGAGGGTCCGGCAGACGGGTCGATGTATATCCCAATGCGGCGACATGCGGTTAGGCTCCGCTGGGAATTGGAGGACATCGCGGAACGATACATGATGTTGAAGAGCATCGGAGTCGCGCGGCCCCGGAAGCCTTTGGTCGATCTGTTCATGAAGTTTACCAGTCCCGCCGAGGGTCCGCCAACGGACTAACCGGCACCGTCCGGATGCGTCTGGTATGGCGGTAAGCCACTCGAAGTCAGCCACCTGCGCGTTCTGACGGTATCATCATGGTCATGTTTGCTACCGTGCTGAATCGACGGGACAAGATTGGGCATTGGGTCGTAGGCTGCTAATGATACATGCTAATTGATGGTCCCGACTCAACGGCGGCCGTCTTTTAGCGTTCTGTTTTCGTAAGTGATTTTGTGTGGGGCCGCGTTTCCTTGTTCCCCAGCCATCCGACCTTTCCGGCCCGCCACGCCTGAAACGCCCGTATCTCCGCGGTTTGTCCACTTGGAAGTGTGACAAAACGGTGTGACAAATGCGCGGGATGTCGAACCTCGAGCGCCACAAGAAAACGGGAATGTATTGGGCGCGGGTCACCGTGCCCGCCGACCTGCGCGCATCGCTAGGCAAGTCGGCGTGGAGGCGGTCGACGGGAACCAAGGACTTTGAAGAGGCGAGGCTGAGAGCCGGTCCTTGGATCGCGGACTGGAAAAGCCAGATCGCCGCCGCGCGAGGCCGTCACCCAGCTATGACGAGCCGGCTCGACCTATTGGGTTTGCCGCAGGCGGAAAAGGCTTTGGAGCGCTGGAAGCAGAACGCCCTTCTGGGCGTCTCGCAGGTGACCAATGCGGCCCGGACGGTATCCATCGACGACCTGTTTCCCGGCTACAGCGCCCTGACCCCATTCGCCAAGGGCCACGCCGCATGGCGATTTTTCGCCAGCCATCCGAACACCAATCGAGACATCGGCCCGACGCCCGAAAACGAAGCCCTGCGATCCCAACTGGAGGCGGCTAGCAAGACGACCGACGGATGGGCCTGCGTGCCGGGCTTTGCGACCCGAATGGAAGACGCCATCGGCGAGGTCATTCAGGATGTTCCCCCGGAGAGCCTTTCCCATCTCCGCAAACGGTTCGCCGATGCGTGGCTGACGGTGGAGATCGCGCGCGAAAAGAAGCGGCAAGCCTATGCCATCGAGGTCAGCCGGCTGTTGAACTTCACGGGGGAGTTGGCTCAGGCCAATTGGGCCGGGGCCGCGGCCAAAGCTTTCCCAAGCGCGAAGCGTGTGACGCTGTCGCAGTTCGAGGAGCGCTTCATTGTGCGCTTCCCGGATGAGAAAAACCGTAGCCTTCCGACCTATCTGCGGCGCTTCCGAGAAGCAGTTGGCGACATCTATGTGGACGAGGTTACGCCGGCGATGGTGGACGACTTCCTTGTCGCCCTGCGCCGCTACCCCGTCGTTAAAACCCAGAAGTGGGCCAGTAGGCTGACCTTCTCCCAAATCCTTGAACGGTTTGAGGAGGATGATGACATCCAGAGGATCAAGGGGAAGACCGTTCGGGTGCGCTGGGCCTACGGGCTACGGCGCTTCTTCAACTATGCCTGTGATATCCGTGTGATCGACCAAAGCCCGCTGCTGCCCAGTCTTTTTCCGAAAAAGCGCGACGATGGCAGCAGCACAGGTGATCCGTATTCGCCTGAGGAGATATCCCATCTCTTCAGCCGCCCGATGTTCACGGGGATGACCGCGGCAAGCCTTGGTGCAGGCTATCGGGAAGAGCCGGGGACTGAGATGGTTTGGGACGGTAAGTTCTGGATGCCCATTCTCGCGCTTTGGCACGGCTTCCGCGCTGCGGAGATTGGCGGATGCGCGCTCGACGATATCAAGCAGGTCCACGGATATTGGGTGTTCGATCTGACAAAGAGGGACCTGAAAAACATTCAGAGCCGCAGGATTGTCCCACTTCATCCTGTGATGATTGAACTAGGCTTTCTCGACTATGTTGGCGACCAGAGACGTCTTGGCGAAAATTGGCTCTTCCCCGAGTTCAATCACGACCGGGGCAAGGATGTCATCAAACAGTACGGGAAGTGGTTCGGACTTTGGCGGCGTCGAGACGAGGACGCCGATGAGATGCGCAATTTCCACTCGTTTCGACACACGTTCATCGGGCGCTGCCGAGAGTTGGAGCTACCCCCTGAGCATCGAAATCAGATCACGGGGCACGCCAAGAGCATTCCCGAAAGCTATGGTGGAGCCCTCCACGTGTCCTACCTCGCCGCCGTTATGGGAAAGGTGACGTTTCCGACGTTCCCTCTGGTGGAGCGCTATCGTTCAAGCTGAGGTTGGCTTGACCCCAATGACCATAATCGGAGCCGACACGCCGGTTCTGCCGTCACCAGAAGCTGGTGACGGCAGCTTATCCGGGTGACCACATCATCCCGCACCGAGGCGATTGGACCCTGTTCGCAGACATGGCGGTGGATGAACCACGTTAGCCCGGTGATGACGGGCGTGGCCAGACCAGCCCCATGGTGGGGAATTCCAAAATTTGATTACCCGCTTGGTAAAGCTGGATTTCGATCCGGGTCACATCAGCGGCTTTCGCGCTTGTAACAAAGCGTTGGGCATTCCTGACGAACACGATGTTGCTAGAACCATCTGCCGAACCCCCACCGCTGAAGGATTGCTGTGGGCTCTGATCGAACCGGACCTTGAAGGTGCAACCATCGTAGGACCGGCAAAGGATTTGCCCCCCACCGTTCAACACCACATAGGCGTCAAGACCGTACCTCGGTGATTGCCGGATGCAAAGTCGTGCCGTGGTGTTGTGATAGGGTGACGTTTGAAGGACTTGATTGGTGCTGGTGATGCAAGCCGTCTCTGTCTTTCGATCGGTCATCGGGTCGGCACTGCTGCTGTAATCCCAACCGGCTGGCGTCACAGGGGTGGCCGACCCTGCCCCTGCCATCAATGCGGCAGTATGGTCTTTCAGTTCCTTATCGGCTGCCGCGTAGTCCGGTGTTGGCTGGCAGTTGGACAAGGCGATCAGCCCGCCGACCACGACAACTACAGTCGCCACAGCGATCACGGCGCCATTGCCCTTACCCACAGGCTTGGTGGACCGGGGTGTGATCGTGGTGCCCTCTGATTCCCCCTTGGTGGACTCTGGATCGACCTTAGCCTTCAGTTCATTCAACCGCGCCTCAAGCCGCGCGATCTCATCTTTCTCGTCGGAATTCATGTTAGCCTCTTACCTAGCCAAGCCCTTGTAACCGAATAGCAAGCGAGGTTCCGCACCCTCTCGCTGCCGCAACCGTCGGATAATCTTCGGGCTCCTGAAAGCCAGCCTCGACACATCGCCAGACGGAATTCCGAGATGCCGGGACAGGTGGTAAGCTGACCTCAGCCCTTGATGCTCGTCACCCTTTTCCTTGCCGATCTTTCGGAGATACTTCTCGATCCGCCGCCGTTCGGAGCGATCACGCGTGGCGATCTGCATCGCGATGGTGAAAGAGGCTACGGCGGTTAAAACGGTCGCCAAAGCGGCAACCCGATCCCACCCATCCCAATTCCAAAGTTCAATCATGAGCCACCCCCGCGTGTGAGGGTTGCAACTTGGAACATCTAGATCGGATAACGCAAGCGAAAGGGTGGTGGCCCCAAGCTAAGCTGTCCAGCGATCTCTATTGGCGAATTTTTCTCGGATTGGTCATGTCAGGATTGAACCCGTGACCCCCTCGGTGTGAACGAGGTGCTCTCCCCACCAAACCCTTATTTTTGCTGGATTTGCCGTTCTCTACTTTCCGCTTTCGTTCACGGTAATTCGAGGTGTTTCTGGGAAGTATCCGGGAAGCAGGTCGGTGCGTGACCTGTGCGAGCGCATCGTTGGTAGACCCCATTCAGTCCCGTCATGCAGGATTCCTTCGGCCCGCATGCATCTTGCCCAAAAGCGGACTCTTCAGACGTCCGCTATGGGGGGGAAGCGGACATTGTTGATCGCAGAGCGACTATGCGTGAACATCACCAGATGAATGAACACGAACGGGGCTTCCTCGCTTTCCTTGCCGAGCCGACAAAGCGGCGTATCGAAACGCTGTTGGAACTCGGAGAGAAGCGTCGCGGGGACGTTAGGGGGATGCTTCATCACGCGGTGCGCCTTGATCCTCGCTATTGCCAGCACTTGATGGGCAGTGAAGCGTTTTCGGGCCCAGTAGAAGCCGCCCTCCGGAAGAGCGGTGCGCCTTCAACCTGCTATGTATTGGCAGCCAACCGCGATTTGGATGGTCGCCAAATGCCTCTGCGGGAGGCACTCGGCGCGATAAAAGGCATGGGCAACGGTGCGTTCGTTTCGTGCATCCCCGGTCGGCTGGGCTTCTACGAATACGAGGACATCAAGTCGTCCTATCTACTGTCGAAATGAGTGCGAATGCCCGCTATGGGTGGTGGGCTCAACCGGTGACCGCAACACGCTAACTTTTCTTCGGAGATGGAGCGTGGGTGATGAAGCAGCGTCGGCGGATCTACTATTCGGCGGCCCAGCGGGCTGAAATCTGGGATCGCTGGAAGGCCGGCGAGTTGATGAGTTCGATCGGGCGACGGTTCGATCGGGAGTCCTCGTCGGTGTTTTCGGTGCTTTCGCCGACGGGTGGCATCCGGCCTCCGGACCGGCGTCGCGGCGCTCGGGCGCTCAGCCTGGGTGAGCGCGAGGAGATATCGCGGGGGCTAAGTGTCCGTCGATCGCTGCGCCAGATCGCGCGGTCTCTGGGTCGATCGGCATCGACGATCAGTCGCGAGGTTCTGCGCAATGGCGGGGCGGAACAGTATCGGGCGACACGGTCCGATCAGGCGGCGTGGGATCGGGCCTTGCGTCCGAAGCCGTGCAAGCTGGCTTGCCGACCGGCCCTGGCCCGGACAGTATCGGCCAAGCTGCGGCGGAACTGGTCGCCGGAGCAGATCGCCGGCTGGCTCAGGCGCACCTGGCCCGGGGAGCCGCACAATCAGGTGTCGCACGAAACCATCTATCGCAGCCTGTTCATCCAGACCCGAGGGGTGCTGAAGAAGGAGCTGCTTGAGCACCTCCGGGCCAGACGGACCATCCGCCGCTCAAGGCACGCCACCCTGAAGCGGAACGGCCTCGGCCAGATCAGGGACGCCGTCTCCATCAGCGAACGGCCCGCCTCCGTCGAGGATCGCGCTGTCCCCGGCCATTGGGAAGGCGACCTGATCGGCGGATCCCGGAACAGCTACGTCGCCACCCTGGTCGAGCGGCACTCGCGCTACGTGATGCTGGTCAAGGTCGCCAACAAGGACACCGAAAGCGTCGTCAACGCCCTGATCAAACAGTCCAGGAAGCTGCCGGGCGAACTCTACCAGTCCCTGACCTGGGATCGTGGCAAGGAGCTCGCCGATCACAAGCGGTTGGCGATGGCCGCCGACGTCGAGGTCTACTTCTGCGATCCCCGATCACCGTGGCAGCGCGGCTCGAACGAGAACACCAACCGGCTGTTGCGCCAGTACCTGCCCCACGGGACCGACCTGTCCCTGCACAGCCAGGCCCAGCTCAGCGCCATCGCCCGACAGCTCAACGAACGGCCCAGAAAGACCTTGCTCTATCGAACGCCAGCAGAGACCTTCGCCGAGTGTGTTGCGGCGATCAGTTGAGCCCGCCGTCGAAACCAGACTATCGCGCTGAGGCGGAAAGCGGACCCATGATGGCTGCCTCTAGTGAGGGAAAATCATGCTTCCCACGGCGAAAACGGCAACCCCAACGAGCGGGGGGCCGAATACGATTGCAACGACAACCGCTATTATCACGACCAGCCATTTGGAAATTGAGCCACGCTTCACTCGAAGTTCCCTTATTGACGGCCCACGCTGTCAGTGGGGTGATCCCATAGCAAGCCAAACGTCCGCTAAGGGTCCAGGCCGTGTAAAAACGTGTTCGGCGG
>TARA_R110002051_G_scaffold157113_1_pt1 | contig 12283 bp, 13 predicted proteins | sample TARA_R110002051 | Tara Oceans TARA_R110002051 (sample SAMEA4397023) | marine metagenome | biome: Polar Biome; feature: [MES] marine water layer (ENVO:01000295) within the mesopelagic zone...; material: water (ENVO:00002006), including particulate matter (ENVO:01000060) such...
GTTGTTACTACAGAAGAAAACCAAGCTATTTTAATAGATAATTGGAGTATAAATGATAATGATATTCCGACTTCAGGAATATATACAACATCAGCTCCTAGAAATGGAAGGATTGTTATTGATGATAATGGCACACCAAGTAATCCATCAGATGATAAAGTTACCTATACACCAAATATTGACTATGTTGGGACAGATTCATTTGACTATACTGTTTGCGATAATCTAGGGAATTGTAGTACATCAATAATTACAATAATTGTTACAAATACGACAGATTTAGATAGTGATAATGATGGTATTTTAGATACTTGGGAAGATTTAAACGAAGATGGAGATAACAATCCTGCTACAAATCCAACAGATTCTGATGGCGATACAATACCAGATTATTTAGATATTGATAGTGATGATGATGGAATACCAGATAATGTAGAAGCTCAGAGTACTGCAGGTTATATTTCACCAAGTGGTATCGACTCAAATAATAATGGCTTAGACGATGCTTATGAACAAAATGGAAATCTTGGTATAATTCCTGTCAATACTGATAATGAAGATTTTCCAGATTATTTAGATGATGATAGTGATAATGATACGATTCCAGATTATATTGAAGGACATGACTTTGATCATGATGGGGTTCCAGATGTTGTATTCATTGGTTCTGATAAAGATAATGATGGTTTAGATGATGGTTTTGAGGGCAATACAACTATAGATATTGACGTTAATGATGAAGTGAATGATCCTTATAATGATTTGCCTAATACCGATGAAGATGATGAGTCAGATTATAGAGATTCAGATGATGATGATGATGGTATCGCAACAATTGATGAAGATGTAAATTTAGATGGTAATTATGCTAATGACGATACAGATGGCGATGGAATTCCAAACTATTTAGATCCTGATTTAATTCCATTATCACCACCTTCACCTGATGATATAGTAGAAGTATTTAATGTTATTACGCCTAATGGAGATGGTGTTCATGATTTCTTAACGATTTCTGGATTAGAAAAATTCCCAAATAATACCATTAAAATCTATAACAGATGGGGAGTTCTAGTTTATGTTACAAAAGCATACAATACCCAAGGAAATGTTTTTGATGGAACATCAAGCGGAAGAGCAACAATTGAAAAAGATAATAAATTACCTGTAGGTACTTACTTCTACATCTTAGATTATGAAGATTTAACTAATAACATGAAATCTCTTACAGGATATTTATATATAAATAGATAAAATAATAAATGAAAGCCTCAAATCATCATATTGCCTCTTTAAACTATATTTTTATTATACTATTTTTTATGTGTATGCTAAAAAGTAATAAAGTTTTAGGACAGCAAGATGCTCAATATACGCAATACATGTATAATACTGTTAGTGTAAACCCTGGTTATGCAGGTTCAAGAGGTCACATGAGTGTTGCTGCCTTATATCGTTCACAATGGGTAGGTTTAGATGGAGCTCCAAAAACACAAACCTTAAATGTACATTCGCCAATTGGCTACAGGGGTGTCGGTTTGGGTGTTTCTATTGTAGGTGATCAGATAGGACCTACTACAGAAACTAATTTTGATGTTGATTTTTCATATACCATTCAAACATCAAGAGAAGGCAAACTAAGTTTTGGATTAAAATCTAGTATTAATTTACTAGATATTAAGTTTTCAGAACTTAATCAATATGCACCAGATCAAACACTACAAGAAGATATAAATAATAGGTTATCTCCAAATATTGGGGCAGGTGTTTATTATCATACAAATAAGTTCTATGCTGGGTTATCTGTTCCAAGATTTTTAGAGACCTCTCATTTTGATAAATCTAACATTTCAACAGCAAAAGAACAAATGAATTTTTATTTAATAACGGGTTATGTTTGGGACTTAAACCCTTTTTTAAAGTTTAAACCAACATTATTAACCAAAGCTGTTCAAGGCGCCCCAATTCAAGTAGATTTATCTGCAAATTTTATGCTCAACGATAAATTTATTATGGGTGCTGGTTATAGATGGGATGCTGCCATAACTGCAATGATTGGTTTTAATATTTCAAATGAGTTTTTGATAGGGATGGCCTATGATAGAGAAACTACAGCACTTGGGAGTACTAGATTTAATGATGGCTCATTTGAAGTAATTATTAGATATGACTTTATTAGCAGTATAGGTAATCTTAAATCTCCACGATTTTTCTAATAAATCTATTTAAATAAAACTTTTAAAAGTTTTATTTGTTTTACCTAATCAAACTTACTTTCTTTTATTTTAGATATACTTAACCATGATAAATCATGTAAAGGTGTATTTTTGTATAAATTGTGATTTTTTAATCACATTGCTATGACTTAAAGAAATAAATTTGAAAGAAGAACACGTTATACTTGTTAATCATTTAAATGAGCAAATAGGAACTATGCCAAAAATGGAAGCGCATGAGAAAGCGGTTCTACATCGTGCATTTTCAGTTTTTGTTATGAATTCAAATGGAGAAACTATGTTGCAGCAAAGAGCAGCACATAAATACCATTCCCCGTTATTATGGACCAATACCTGTTGTAGTCATCAAAGAGTGGGTGAATCAAATATTGAAGCTGGTAAAAGAAGACTACAAGAAGAAATGGGATTTATAACTGATTTAAAAGAACTTTTCTCTTTTATTTATAAAGCCCCTTTTGATAATGGGTTAACAGAACATGAACTTGATCATGTAATGGTTGGCTATTATGATGAAAAGCCAATAATAAATAAAGATGAAGTTGCTGCATGGAAATGGATGATGCCTGAATCAATCAAAATCGATATCTCAAAAAACCCTGATAATTATACAGCTTGGTTCAAAATTATTTTTGAAAAATTCTATAACCATATAACCGAAAATAGATTTATATCATGAAGGTGAAAGTTAGTAGAAAAGCACATTTTAATGCAGCACATAGATTGTATAGATCTGATTGGGATTTTGAAAAGAACGACGCTATTTTTGGCTTATGTAATAATCCTAATTTTCATGGACATAACTATGAACTTATCGTAAGTGTTACAGGAGAAATAGATAAAGAAACAGGTTTTGTAATCGATATGAAAATATTGAAAGACCTTATTAAAAGTAAGATTGAAGATGCTTTTGATCACAAAAATTTAAATATAGAAGTTCCAGAATTTAAGAATCTAAATCCAACTGCGGAAAATATTGTTGTGGTCATTTTCAATAAACTTCGGCCATATATAGACGCAAAAAAAGATCTTGAGATCGTTTTATACGAAACTCCTAGAAATTTTGTTACATACTCAGGATAGAATAAAATAATACTAAAAATTATAACATGTACCCTTTAAAATTTAATCCAATATTAAAAGAACGCCTTTGGGGCGGCAGTAAATTAGGCGATATTTTTGGAAAACCAATTGAAAGCGATATAACAGGAGAAAGCTGGGAATTATCAACCGTAAAAGGAGATATTTCTGTAGTTTCTAATGGAAATCTGGCTGGGAGTTCTTTACAAGAGTTGATAGATACAAATAGCGAATCTCTTTTGGGAAAAAGCGTCGTAGAACGTTTTGGGAAAGAATTTCCTATTCTGATTAAATTTATAGATGCAAAACAAGATTTATCTATTCAGTTACATCCAAATGATGCATTAGCAAAAGAACGTCACAATTCTTTTGGTAAAACAGAAATGTGGTATATTATGGATGCTGATAGAGATGCAGACTTAATAGTTGGTTTTAATAAAGATGTAACAAAAGAAGAATATCAAAATAGTATTGAAAATGATACACTTTTAGATTTATTGAACTACGAAAAAGTAAAAGAAGGTGATACTTTCTTTATTAATACTGGAAAAATTCATGCCATTGGAGCAGGAGTAGTACTTGCCGAAATTCAACAAACTTCTGATGTTACCTATAGAGTTTTTGATTTTAACAGAAAAGATAAAGAGGGTAATCTTAGAGAACTACATACAGATTTGGCCCTAGATGCTATGGATTATCAAAAGAAAGATGATTTTAAAGTAGCTTATAGTACAAAAAATGATAGTGTTAACACTATGGTTGATTGTCCATATTTTAAAACAAACTACATTAATTTAACCAAAGATTTAATTCAGAATATTGCAGATAGAGATTCATTTACAATTTATATGTGTGTTTCTGGTGATGCAGTAGTTATTAATGAAACTGGCGAAGCTACAATCAAAAAAGGAGAAACTGTTCTTGTACCTGCAAACACAAATTTAGTAACAATAAAAACTAACAATGCGACTCTTTTAGAGGTAACTATTTAAAAAACATCTTAATAAGATTTAGATACCTTTAAAAAGATTACTTTTGCAAAAAAATAAAATTAGTAACAATGGCAAGTATTCAAGATTTAAAAAAAGATATTAATTACGTTTTAGGCGATATTATAGAAGCAGTATATTTTTGGGAAGCATCAAATGGTAAAAAAAGTTCTAAAGAAGGTTCTGAACTTATAGATGAAGCTATAAATACTTTTGATGATTTAATCGCTAAAGTAAATATGAGAAAAGTTGAAAACAGAAGTAAGCACCTTACTTCTGTAAAAGTAGAATTAGAGCAGAAAGCTACAAGTTTATTAGAAAAGCTGAATAGTTTAGGTTAATTTCTAATCCTATTTAAAATAAAAAACATCCTGAATAGGATGTTTTTTTATTTTAAATTCTTTTGAGTTATTGTTTTTTGCTGTTAGCTTCTTCAACATGCTTTTTTAATTCTTTTCCATATTTTGATTCTGCAACTTCAGGAGTTAGCATTTTATTTATTGAATCTAAATATTTAATATTAGCATCAGGAACCTCATTTATTGCAATATAGGGAGCAACGTATGAATCTTTATTATTTAATGCAAAGTTTAATGAATATGCATAACTTCTATAGATATTTTTATCACTAAGTTTTATAAGCGAATCTATAGCTAAAGAATCGTTATTGAATTTAGGATCGAATCTTTTTTGTAAAAGTTCTAAACTTCTGGAATTGTAACGAGACATTCCTTTTTTATATTCTTCAAACTTTTCGTTAGATTTTGAACCTTTGATTTTTACCGAACTATCAAAAGTATCCCAAGAAGTTTCAACAGTTATTATCCCTGGTTCTCCGAAAAAAGTTATTCTATCATTGATATCATTGTAGTCGTTTTTTACTAGATATAAATAATAAATATCTGGACTCTCTATATTGGTTTTAAAACTGAAATCGCCATTTCCTTTTATTTCTAATGAATCGATATTTACAAGGAGTGTATCTTTCAAATGTTGTAGGTATAATTTTCCTTTTTTTAAGCCTTTAATACTACCATTTACAGTCATGGTGTTTGTAGAATCTCCAGAGCAGGAAATCAGAAAAAGTCCAATTAAGGACATAAAAAGTATCTTCTTCATTTTTTGAATTTTGAGGGGCAAATATCAATAATTTTTTTGTTTAAGTAATCTATAATTTAATCTTAGTTGAATTATACCCAGCGTTTTTTTAAAATTTAGATGCTATTTCCATAAGATAAGCACATAGTAGTGCACCACCAGTTCCAACTACATAACCAAAAACAGCAAGTAAAACACCTACAGAGGTTAGCGAAGGGTGAAATTCTGCAGCAACGACAGGTGCAGAAGCAGCACCACCAACATTTGCTTGACTACCAACTGCTAAGAAAAAATATGGTGCTTTTATGAGTTTGGCAACTAAAATAAGTAATAGAGCATGAATGCTTATCCAAATAAGACCAACAACGATTAGACCAGGATTTTCTAGTACTTGTGCAATATCTACTTTCATACCAATTGTAGCTACTAAAATGTAAATAAACATGCCTCCAATTTTACTAGCTCCTGCACCTTCATAATTTTTAGCATTAGTAAATGAGAGTACAATACCAGCAATTGTAGCTATAACTACCATCCAAAAGAAACTAGAGCCAAGAAATGATAAAAAATTAGTTGGATTTGCGACAGCAGGAACATTAGTAACTAGATAATCACTAATGGCATCTCCGAAAAAATGTGAAATACCGACAGCTGTAAATGCGAAAGCAAGCATCATCATATAATCTTGGAGTGTTGGAACTCTTGTTATTTTTTCTGTAAATGCAGTTACTTTTAATTTAAGAGTTTCGATAGCTGAAGTGTCAGCTTTTAACCATCGGTCTATTTTAACCGTTTTTCCAACCCCAAATAATAAGACTGCCATCCAAATATTCGCAACAGCAATATCGACTAGCACCATTGCACCATATTTTTCTGGTGTATATTTAAAAACTTCGTACATAGCGGCTTGGTTTGCCCCGCCTCCGATCCAACTACCAGCAATTGTTGATAATCCTCTCCAAATAGCATCAAAATTATTACCACCTACAGTTTCTGGAGAGAATATCGAAACAATTAAAATAGCGATTGGTCCTCCTATAATAATACCAGCAGTTCCTGTTAAAAACATGATTAAAGCTTTTGATCCTAAATTGGCGATTGCTTTAAGATCTATACTTAGGGTCATTAATACCAATGCTGCAGGCAATAAATATCTACTTGAAACAAAATATAAGCTAGATTCATGTGTTGTAATTTTTCCTAAACTATCTATAGTTTCCCATTTCTCAGCAATAATTCCAGTAGATGCTAAAATTGCAGGTAAAGCATAGCACATTAAAACTGCAGGTATAAAAGAATAGAATTTATTCCAAAAACCTTTTTTAAGAGAAGATGTATAAAATATAAAGCCTAAACATAAGGCTAATAGACCAAAAACAACGGTATCATTTGTAAGTAAAGGAGCTGGTAAGATAATTTCTTCCATTAATTTAAAAATTGAGGTTTTGTCAAATATAATCAAACTATAATATGTTCATTGATAAATTTAGCAACACCATCATCTGTATTTTCTGATGTAATATATTTTGAAATAGCTTTAACTTCTTCTCTTGCATTAGCAACCGCAACACCATAACCAACATGTTCTAGCATTTCTATATCATTATAATTATCTCCAAAAGCGACAACATTTTCAAGAGATTCACCATTTAAAAGTAATTTAATAGCGGAAAGTTTTGAGACACTTTTAGGGGCAAGCTCAATCAACGTATCATTTGAGCGATAAATAGCAATGCTATTTGAAAATGTTTCTACTAATTTTAAATAAATAGTATCACAAGTATCTTTATTACCCATGAGCATTATTTTATGAGCTCCTGTTATTTTACGATTTTTCCAATCGTAAAAAGTGGTTGTGGTGGGTCTAAATTCTGGTGATGCTTTTGTGTACTTTATTTCTTTTTCAACACGTTCAGAAGTTTCTTCTACATACCACTCATCGCTATAATACAAACCGATTTTTATAAAATGCATTTCGGCAAGTTTATATATTTTTTTTAAAGTTGAAATAGGAATAGTTACTGATGCAAGAACAGTTTCACCATCTAATACTAAAGCACCATTATAACAAATAAGAGGTTGGTTTTCTATGCCTAATCTTTTTTGTAAGTAAGTCATTGACTTAGGCATTCTTGCAGAAACTAAAATAATTCTAATTTTTTCTTTTATTCTAGATATTTCAGAAATGGTAAAATCTGAAACATCACTTTTAGTAGAGAGTAATGTCCCATCAAGATCAGAACATAATATTTTATAAATCAAAATATGTAAATTTTATTGCTTTGGTTCAATTCAAATTTACGGGTTTATTTAAATATACGAATGATGCATTTAAATTAGGAATTATTCTTTATTTTTTGGTTCTCTTTTGGCTTCTTTGAGGCTTTGCATCAACATCCATTCTATTTGACCATTTGTGCTACGAAACTCATCAGCAGCCCATTTTTCAATAGCTTTCATCATGTCTTCATTTAATCGTAATGCAAATGCCTTTTTTTTTGCCATAGTTATGATTTAAAAAATTCTGACAGATTTTGGACTAAAATAGCAGATAATGGGTATTTTTCATCTACATATGCTTTTTGATTTTCTTCAATAGAATTAACTATTTTCATGACATGATTCATTCTTGGTATAATCACTAACTTGGCTTTTGGATTTGCAGCTTTTAAACTTTCAGCATCACTGACCTTTACTTGCATATCAGATTCACCGTTGATGATAAGCATCGGAATTGTAATTTTTTTTATTTCTTCTTCGGGATTTATTAGCATCCAATTTTTCCAAAACTTCTGATTTTGAGGAGTAAAAAGTGAAATTAAAAAAGGATTGACACTCAATATAGTATCAGTTTTCATTAACTCATCAATATGTTGTTTAGCAATTTTTGCTAATTCAGGACTTTGCTCATTAAGTTGTTTTACTATCGTTTTATCAATTGATTCGCCAGCACCTGCAATTGATATATAGGATTTAACATCGTCAGTTATGGCTAACATAGCTACTAATGAGCCTTGGCTATGACCTATTAAATTGATGCTACTAAATTGAGGATTATTTTTAAAATAATTTATGGCAACTTTTACATCACTTGCAAAATCTTTAAGCGTAATATCTTTAAGTTTTGCTAGATTTTCTGGTGTTGCCGTTCTTTTATCATAGCGATAAAAAGCAATCTCTTTAGTAATTAAACTATCTGATAGTGTTTTTATATAATTTGCTTGTACAGGCGTTCCAGCTTGATTCCCATTACGGTCAATATTACCTGAACCATGAACAAAAATCACTAAGGGGATTTTATCATCTGTTTTAATATATGATAAAGTGCCGGGAATTTTTATTTCTCCATTTGTCAAATTATTAGATTCAGAAATTATTTCCTGTGCATTGAAAACAGAGGGAATAAAAAAAAATATAAATAATAACCTCTTCATTTTTAACTTTTACTTCGTTCTAAAATAACCTTCATCGAATAGGTATTTGGATTAAAAATAGAATTTACAACAATCCAACCTTGCCGTGCATATTCGTTAAGTTCCTTTTCGAATTCTGCATCACTATTTTTAAATAGTTTACCTTTTTGGCTAATAATTTTATATTCTTTCATGGTAATTTAATGATTTAAAGTTCCTGTATTTACAACCGGTGTAACATCTTTATCTGAACATAATACAACCATTAAATTGCTTACCATAGCAGCTTTACGTTCTTCATCTAAATCTATAACTCCTTTTTTGCTAAGTTCATCAATAGCCATTTCAACCATACTAACCGCTCCTTCAACAATTTTATGTCTTGCTGCAACTATTGCTGTAGCTTGTTGACGTTTAAGCATGGCACTTGCAATTTCTTGAGCATAAGCTAAATAACCTATTCTGGCTTCTAAAACTTCAATTCCAGCCATAGCGAGCCTTTCTTGTACTTCTTTCTCCAGAGCTTCACTTACTTCATTTACGCTAGACCTAAGTGTAATATCTTCGGTATGACCTTCATCTGCAAAATTATCATAAGGATACATGCTTGCTAATTTGCGAACGGCAGCATCTGTTTGTACACGAACAAAATTTTTATAATCGTCTACTTCAAATGCAGCTTTATAGGTATCGGTAACTCTCCAAACCAATATTGTACTTATCATTACAGGATTCCCTAATTTATCATTTACTTTAAGGCGCTCGCTATCAAAATTACTTGCTCTTAATGAGATTTTACTTTTTGAATAGAATGGAAGTACCCAATAAAAACCATTTTCTTTGATGGTTCCAATATATTTACCAAAAAGCAATAATACTCTTGAGCCATTTGGGTTTACAAGAATAAATCCAGGAATAAGAAAAATTGCAAATACTACTCCTATAATAAAAAGTGGATTTTCATTTTTTATGATAAGATAGGTGCTCATTACTATTAATAGTAAGAAGATAGCTAAAATTGAATAACCACTAATGGGTTTGGTTTCTTTTTCGTTTGTCATGGTTTAAAAATTTGATATTAATTTGATATCATAAATATATTAAATTAAATAATATAAAACTGTAATTTTCTATAAAACTTTATTTTTCAAAAAAAACATATTTAATTTTCTTTAAACTTTTTGGTTTTCTTTTTATCTGGGTTTTTAAAGAGACGCTTGAAGAATCCATCTTTTTTAATAGGATCACAATCCAATTTATCTAAAACCTCTTCGGTAGGTTTCTCAAATTTTGCTTTTGTAATTTGATTAAAGGCAGAATTCTTATTTAATTTTTGCATAAATAGCGCAAACATAGGTAGTGCTGCATTTGCACCTTGCCCTAAACTGGTACTTTTAAAACCTAATTCATGTTGATCAAGTCCGACCCATGTGATATGAACTAATTTGGGAGTGATACCTACGAACCAAGCATCTTTATTATTTTGAGTAGTTCCTGTTTTACCAGCAATATCATTGGTTAATTTATAGGTATTTCGAATTCTAGAGGCTGTTCCAGAGTTTATAGTAGATTTCATCATTTCAATCATTATTTGTCTATTTTCTGATGAAAAAGCCTGTTGTTTAGCAATTTTAGGTGTGAAAATTTCTAAAATAGAATCTTTACTACTAGTTATTCTTTGAATCAAATATGGTGTTACTGGTTTTCCCTGATTCACATAAGAAGCATATGCGCCAGCTAGTTCATTAATTTTAATTTCTCCAGTACCTAAAGCAAGTGAAGGTTCTTCGGGTAATTTTTCGGTTATTCCCATTTTGTTAGCTTGTTTAATTACTTCGAGAATACCAGTTTCTTCTAAAACTTTTACAGCAACTGTATTAACACTATTACTCAAAGCTTGTTCCATAGAATAATTGAGATAAGCTTCATCTTTGGCTCCAGAATTACTAGGAGACCACCCTTTTAAGTTTTTATATTCTACTTCTTGAGCTGAAAAATACGTACAAGGATCAATACCTTTCTCTAATGCTGCGGTATATACAATAGGTTTAAAAGTAGAGCCCACTTGCCTTTTACTTTGCGAAATATGATCGTATTTAAAATATTTAAAATTAATACCGCCGATCCATACTTTTACAGCGCCATTATTTGGATCAATAGCTAAAGAACCTGTGTTTAAGAACTTCATATAATGCTGTATACTATCTGTTGTATTTACCTTAACAATTTGCTCTCCCTTCCAGTCTACAAGCGTCATGCTCCTCTTTTGATTTAATGAATCTAAAATTTCTTTATCACTTAATCCTGAAGCCTTTAATTTTTTGTAAGATGAGGTTCTTTTGACTAATTTATCAATCAGTTTTTTATCGGTATTCCATGGCGCATTTTTGCCGTAACTTTTTTCAAAACTATTTTGTAATGAGGATAAATGCTCTTTCATTGCTTCTTCGGCAAACAGCTGCATTTTATAATCTAGTGTAGTATAAATTTTTAAACCAGAGGTGTAAATATTATAATCATTACCTCTTTTTTTTTGATTTTTACTCCACTCTGTTAGCTGTTTTCTTACTTCTTCTCTAAAATAGGGCGCTATTCCATCATTATAATTAAACTCCCGATAGTCGAGTTTTAATGGAATCTTTGAAAGACTATCTTTTTCTTCTTTAGTTATAAAACTATTATTATTCATCGCTGATAATACTAAATTTCTGCGCTTTACACTATTTTCTGAAAATATTCTAGGATTATAACCATATGTAGCTTTTAGCATACCAACTAGAACGGCTGACTCTTCAATGGTTAGGTTTTTTGCTTTTTTATTAAAAAATTTGAGAGATGCACTTTCTATTCCAAAAGTATTATCACCAAAACTTACTGTATTTAAATAATGATAAAGAATTTCTTCTTTAGAGTAATTTTTTTCTAACCGAGATGCGATTATCATTTCTTTTATTTTGTTGACTACTAACAACGTTTTTTTTCGATTTTTTCTAGGATACAAATTTTTTGCCAATTGTTGGGTAATTGTACTTCCACCACCAGAACTTTTATCTTGCATTAAAATAGATTTAATACCAACTCTAAATAAACTTGGATAATCTACACCAGAATGATTATAAAATCGCTCATCTTCAATAGCAACAAGTGCTTTTATTAAACTTTCAGGAAATTCTTCATAAGCAATAGGTTGCCGATCAAATAGATAATATTTTCCAATTAAAATACTATCTGCGGTGTAGACTTCACTTGCTTTTTGGTATTCTAACTTTGAAAGTTCTTTAGAATTTGGCACTTTCCCCCATAATCCTATATAAATGCTTAGTATAAAAAATATAAAACACGCTATTAGTGTAAGAACTGCTATAATGGCATACCTAGCAATCGGAGATTTAATTTTTTTTAAAATCAATTTTATAATTTTTAGGAGTTTAAATAAATATTGAAAACTATATACGTATTAACAATAGTT
>TARA_R110002051_G_scaffold90018_6_pt1 | contig 12278 bp, 9 predicted proteins | sample TARA_R110002051 | Tara Oceans TARA_R110002051 (sample SAMEA4397023) | marine metagenome | biome: Polar Biome; feature: [MES] marine water layer (ENVO:01000295) within the mesopelagic zone...; material: water (ENVO:00002006), including particulate matter (ENVO:01000060) such as......
GGTTCCGAAAAACGCCTCATTGCCGATACTCGTCACGCTGCTAGGAATCACCAAGCTCCCTACGAGATTAAGGGAACCGTCGAATGCGCTCTCCCCAATGGATGTAATGCCTTGACCGATTTGAAGGGTAGTCAGGGTGGTTTGGTTTTTCTGCCAATTATCAGGAATCTCCCCGTAAGTGGCGAACGAGCCTAGTGTATAACATAACTCCACGCCCGCCTTGGTAATGGTGGTGAGTTCAATGGCTACGCCCGCGTGGCAGGGATCATCAGACCCTGAAAGCTTGAATGAGAGCGGACTAGAAAAATGGTGTGCTAATGGCATTGGTTAAATTTTAGAGAAAAAGGGGGGATCGAGAAAACCCAAGAAAACTCGACCCCCCCTCTAATGCGTAAGCATTGTTCCCTAGAAGGGATTGTTATCGTTTATGCAGTGCCGTCGATGACATTGATAGTAACGAAATCGCAAGACTCAAGAGTCTCATCGCCGCCCGTCTTAGTGAGGGTAGCCGTGATATCCGCCGTCGCTTTGTCGCCGACCACGATAGGAACTGAGACATCTTTGATGCCCGTCTCTCCGTCAGCGAAGTCAACAACAATGGCTCCTGTTGTGGAGGAGTCATTAGCTACCGTTACGGTAGCCTGTGCGGTTCCCACGCCATCACCAGTCCGTTCGACGGTGAGGATGACGGAGTAGTTGTCGCCCTCCCATACGGTGTCGATTGGGCCGCAAGGATTGAGCAGCAACTTGCCGATGACTTCAGTGTCGGGGCAGCAACCAGTCTGGTCGCAGTCCTCAAACTCTTCAGGCGAGGAGAACTCCTGCGTCGGGATTTCAGGATCGTCCGATGTCGGCTCGATCACGTAATCCTGCGGGGTGGAGTGGACGTAAGCAATGGCTCCGGAGAGCTCAGGCTTCAGGACTTGGAACCGGAACTGGTGGCGAGCCGCCAGTCGGAACTTGTCGTTGAAGTCGTTGCAATCAATGTAGGAACCATCAAGGACGAGAACCTCGTAGTTTGCGCCTTGGTTCTCCCCTTTGGGGCGAATAGGCTTGCCGAGACCATACCTCTTAAAGGATTTGGCGTTGATGACAAAGGCGAGGCTATTCATCCGGTAGCGGATGCCGTCACACCAGACAAAGTTCTTGTCGTAGTCGTGGTTCGGCTGCCAGCTAAGGCCTCCCTCATCGTTGACCTCGTTACGCCAATGGTAGACGCGGACGAAGGTGTGGAGCTGCTCGCCACCAGCGGTCTGGCCGGTAGGCTTGAAGTAGCCTCGCACGGGCATCTCGTTGAAGATGAACCGGATACCGTCATAAACGGTTCCGCTGCGCTCAAGGTATGTTCCTCGAACGTCCTCAAACTTCTCGATGTTCACCTGCACAGAAGCAGCCGAACCGGAACCGCCGCCGCCGAGGCCGCGTTCAGTTACGTCTCGGGCGATTGCGTCGAGGGCATCTTGTCGAGGACACTCAATATCAAGCAAGCCCTCATCGTTCAGGCCGCCTTCCCGGATCATGTATTGCCGATAGCGGCGCAGATACGGGATGGAGAGGCGATAAGTCGGTGGAGCATTGAACCCGCCAGTAGTAAGAACGACGTCGTCCTTGCTATTGACCGAGGCGTTTGCCTCACCATACTGGATGATGTAGTTGAGGAGGTTGGCCTCAAAGTTCTTCATGCCGTAGTCGGTGAAGCCATTCGTCATCCCATCGAAGAAGCCTTCGACGTGGGCCTTGCCCTGACGGATGAAGTCGTAGGCACAGACCACAGGGGTCGTCACCGACAGACGGAAGATCATGGAGGTCCGGATCTTGTAGCCCTGACCGAACTCCAGAAGACAGGAGTCATGGCAGGCATTGGGATCCTCTTCGTTCCCGGAGACGGTGAAGTCCCCGGTTACGCCGTTGCAATCGCGACCGGGCATAGACTGCCCACCCTCAAGATCTCTTGGAGCGTCGTCCAACGGAGCGTAGGACTTATGAGCCTGTTCGGCCATCCTATACTCAATCTTGTCGAGGTTGTCGTTAAAGTTAGTCATCCCACCATCGGGGATGCGAGTGAGAGCCAAGGATGAGGACTCTTCCATCTTCTCGTGGACGATGGAAGTGATTCGGTCCTTGTCTTCGTGAAGCGCCTTAATGAAAAGTGCGCATGGATCTGGTGTCATTTTGTAATAATAATTTCGGAAGTTAAACAGATGTTCCGTTGTCGGAACTGTTACCTAACCACCGAGCGACCAGTGATCTCCCGCGTTCGTCTGGCAAGTCCCGGTCGCGACCTCGGGATTACGCTAATTGCCATAAGAGGCGAGTGGTCTCGAAGACCCATTTCGCTTGTAGGGCTCCAATCTCTCAGAGTCCCCTGCCTCAGTCAAGGAAAAATATCACCCCATTGCCTCGAGGACTCGATGGACCCCGGAGGGGCGCTCAGAGGCCTTGTCTTCCCCCTTCTCTTCCTCGCTTCCCTTATTGCTTCCGGGGTCGCGTCCCTTCTCGAGAAGAGCCTCCTTCTCCCTCTCCTTGGAATCCTGCTTTCCTTTCAGCAGGTCAAGCTCCTTCAGAATATCAGGGATGTCGGGGAGCAGCATCATGGCGAGATAGGATCGCTTCATCACTTCAGCCCTGCGCTTCTCGGCGTCGCGGCCTCGCTCCTTGAGGAAGGCATCGGCCTTCATGCCGCCAACCTCCTCGTTGTCCTTGATGCGCTTCATCTCCTCAGACGTAATGGGTCGCTTGCCATTGAAGGCCTCGTTCACAACGTCCATCACCTGCAAAGAGCGGCGGGCATAGTCGGGGTCTTTAGAGACCTTGGAGGCAACGTATGAGGCGGGGGAGCTTGGATCGGCAGCAATGACCTCGTCGTCTACCTCTGAGATCTCCTTGATAGTCGCCTTGGTTAGGGACTCGATCTTCTTCCACTCCTTAACGGAATTTGCCTCGTCGAGCTTGGATGCTTCCTCGCTAAACCCCTGAATCCGGGAGTGGAGATCAGCATACTGGCTAGAGTTAGCAGCCAAAAGTTTCATTACATCCCGAGCATCCTGAGGATCCAGCTCCTTGCCGAGCTTCTGACGAAGCTCATCAGTGAGTCTGTCTCGCATCTCGGTGCTCTCGGAGTTGCGGGCATCCGCATACTGGCGCAGCATCCCCTCGAAGTTTTGGCGAAAGAACTCGCGCTCGTCCCCGGTAAGGCCGGAGGCTACCATGTCCCTCTGCTCAATGAGCTGGTCCTGTGCCGCCTTGATTGACGGGTCCCGGAAGGGGTCCTCGGCCTTCCGCTGGGGAGATTGCAACTCGGATTGCAGGCGGTCGTTCTCCTTCTGGATACGTTCCACCTCCATGTCCTTCTCCTGCAATTGAGCCTTGGCCTCCTTGGCTTCGCGGCCACGCTCGCTGAGCTGGTCGCGCATGGTGTTGACCGAACGCTTTAGGCGGGAAACCTCCTCAGAGCCGCCATCAGAGATGACCTCTTCGTCCTTAATCTTTTCGCCTCCCCCTTTATCGTCATCCTCGGCCTTCTCTACTTCCGCCTTCTTTTCGATCTGATCAAAGTCAAAGTCGCCCTCGCTGAGCACGTCATCCTTTTTCTCGGGCTTAGCTTCCTCTGGCTCCTCGAGCCCCTTTGCTTGAACTTCGTCCAGCTTCTTCTCGATGTCTTCTCTGGCCTCCCCCTTGCTTTCAGGCTCAGGCTCAGGTTCAGGCTCAGGCCTCCTCTCGCCTTTCTGCGCTTGCTGATCAAACATCTCACCGAGATTCTTGTTCCGCTCTTCGCGACTACTCTTGATCATCTCATCAGAGCGTGATCCCTTTTTCTTGTCATTCCCTAGTTCAGGGTTGGTCTCATTGTCTTTCTTCATTGTCTTTCTTGGGTTATTATTTGGATTTCTGACGTTGCTCAAGATCATGCTCGCCTGCCTTGTCGAACAGGCGCATGTGATCTAGTAGGTGATCGACCATCTTCATGGCCCCTACCTTTTCTTTGGCGCTCATGTCGCCGCGACTAGTGATGTTCCTCTGTGCCTCAAGCACCAGCTCCTCCACGGACTTGAACGAGTTGTGAATAGCTATGGTGTGCTCGGGGTTACCGAGAAGCTCCTGCACGTAGCGGGGGGCTTTCCGTATAGTCGGGCGATTAAGCTCCTCTTGGATTGGGTCTTCTGCTTTTGACATAAATCTTAGTGGTCTTTCGTTGTCTTGCGGTCCTACTTCCGTTCGGACTGTTTCTCGCGAGCCTTCCTCACTTCATCGCGATCCTTCCGCGCCTGCTCTAGCTGAGCCACTCCCTCCTTCAGGGATTGGCTTCTCTCAGCAATGCTTCCTCGCTTCTCCCGCTGATTCTGAGTCCCCGCGAGGTCCATCTCAGCCATGTTTACTTGACGCTCCTTTAAGTTTACCTCGCGCTCCTTTAGTTGCACGTCAGCCACCTCCTTTTGGGAGGGCTGCTCCTCTTGCTGTTGAGCCGCAGCCTGCTCTTCCTGCTCCCTCTGCTGGGTCTCGGCGATAATGGCGTCTCCTGCCGTAGCCAGTGCTTGCACCTGACGAATAAACTCGTCCGCGCTCTTGTTGGTGGCTGGGGAGGAAAGGAGCGTCTGAATGTGCATCTCGACATGGCGCTGACCTAGTTGGAAAGCGACAATGTCGAGGGTCTTCCAAGGCTCGAACTGGTGCTCGGCAATGTGAGCCTGCAAATCGACGAGGTGGACCGGGATGTGGTCTTCATCAATATCATTGACGTTGATGGGGACCGGTTGTCCAAGCGAAGCGCGACGGCGCATGGTGTCATATTCGTTCTCAGCGATTGTCTTCTGCTCGTTTACGATGATGGTCGGAAGTTGCACCAGATCCTCGGCGAGCTCTGCATCGTTTGTTGCAATGGCTGTCGCCTTCTGGAGGATCAGGGGCCGGACCTCGGGCTTATACGCGCTGATGTTATTGAAGAGGAACTGGGCCGACTCTTGGCCGCCACCATTGACCCGTCGAACTCGGATCGCGACGTTTTCCATGTGTCCGTAAAGTCTTTCCCCGAGCACCTTATAGTCGATGCCCGCCTTATCCATCTTCGCCCGGAAGTAGGCAATGTCCTCCGATCCCTCTCGCTTCATGTTGCCAATGTCGGCGGTGCAAAATCGGTGAAAGATCTCCTCGAACACGGAGTCTAGCCCTTCGTAGACATCTTCCATTTGAATGTCCTCGGATCGGGCGGCCTCAGTTTGTGCGGCGAGAGCCTGCACTCGAAGCTGTTGGTCGCGGCCCACGTTTTGGTGGGTTCCGCCGCCGAGCTCGGCGCTGTTGTTCATCAATAAGCCAATGGGGGTAAGGAGGTTCTGCGACGTCCCTCCGACCCGGAATTCCTTCAGGCCCTTTGGAACCTCTGAATCATTCGTTGCATCCCAAGAAAGAACTTCAGACTCGTCATACTCATCGGTGCGTTGCACTCGAGGCAGCGAGCGAGCCTTGTCTCCCTCGATCATTACATTCACCAGCTCCTCGGTATCAAGGTCGGTGTTGTAGTTGATCTCCGCCATCCCCTTCGTGGAGTCGTAAGTCTTAACTCCTCCAACCTCAGTGCCGAGGACCAGAAGGTGCAGCCATGACCCGACGTCTTCAAATAGCTTCGGTATATCAGCCACCACCTTGGCTGACGAGGTGCTATCCCCGTCCTCGCCTTTAACGCGAATCCCTTCTGCGAGAAGGACCGCATCGACTGAGGTGGTCCCGTTGCCGCGCTTGACCTCGTAATACCACCAGAGATTAACAGTGTCCTGTCGGGCGCTATGGTATGGGCCTGCTTTCTTGCTTACCGGCTCGGGATGCTCGTGGCCGCCGCGAGGATCAGAAGCGTTCCGGGCCTTGCTATCACCCTCCATCTGCCGCTCAAGCATTTCGATCAATTCATCAACGACATCCTCCTTAATGAGCTCCCCGCCACCTGCGGTTTCCTTTAGATCCTTTAGGTCTCGAAGGTTCATCTCCACCGGAGAAAATGCGTAGGTCATGCCTCGAGGGTGGAGCGGGGTCCCTGCGGGCAGGAGTAGGTTAGGGGCCATCTTTGGACACCAGCCGTAGGGCTTCCTCCAGTTAATGGGCGCTCGACCAGTGATGGCTAGCTCTCCGGCAATGGCCCGGATCAGCGATGATAGCTCGCCACTCTTCTTTACGGCCTTGCTGAAACACTTCGAGGCGGTAACTGTATCCAAGGTGTCCCGCTCAGGGGTGTCGGTATCCACCTTGACTGTCACTAAATTCCCGGGAGCGGTGTAGATTTGGTAGATTTTCGCCTCCAGCTTCTTCACATGGCGATGCCCGAATAGGTGATTGGTGATCTCCTCCCTCCCGGAATCCTCGGCCTCCTCTTCACTCATTGTCTCTTCGCCGTTGTAGAAGGCGCGGACGACCCGCTCGTCATCCCGGCGATCTCGGTCGCCACGGACCAGATCATTTTTTTCATCAATGACCTTTGAGATATCCTCGTGGTAAATAAACTTCTTCATGTTGTCCTTTGGAGTTTCCAGTTATTAAGTTTGGCTGCTTGCGTGAATGATATGGTCGGCTTTCCGAGTCTTCTATTGACCGAGTTATGGAACTCCCAAAGCCATTCACGGGCCTCCTTCTTGGTCTCAGGTGGATACTGTCTCAGACGAGAGAGCTCTTTGGAAGCCTCGATGTGACACTCTTTGCAACCAAGTGTTGGGTTTGCCTTTTCATCCAGCATATCCACCACATCAGCAAAGGCGGTAATGAGCGCCACTGGATCGTATTTGTCCCGGGCTAGAGTCAGGCTGAGCCACTTCCATCCGATGTGACCCCAGACTTCCGGCGAGAAAATGTCCGGTTCCGTCGGCGGAACAGGGGCGGAGGGATCCTCGACGTTGATGGTGGACGCATAAGCCTCAAGGTCCGAGAAGGGGACAAGGTGCTTGGAGGAGGGCAGTGCTCTCATCCATTGCAAATTCGCTGCAACCCAGAAGCCCCGGACGTTAAAGACCTCTCCGTTGATGACCTTGATGTGCCGAGCCTTGGCCATTGTATCTCGGGCAGTGGTTCCTCGGACGGTCATCGGAACCCCCCTCACCGTGAGCTGGAACACCCACCCGCCGGGGGGCTTCTTATCCACCATCGGCTTATTGAGAGGGACGGGCCTGCCAGTCCTGATGTTCACCAGAGGGGAGTCAAGTCTGGCGTAGTCAGAGGGCCTCGACGTGGCCGAGGATGATCGCGATGCTTGAGCCACAGCGCTAGCTGATCCATTTCTCCCACATCTTTTACAGGCCATGTGACTAATTACTACCGTGTTTCAACCCGAGACTTCAATCTCTTTCCTTTCCGAGCCTTGAATGGCTGGGGCTTACTCGAACTAGGACTGACGCCCTTCCGGGCCATGATCCTCCTCATCGCCTCCTGCCTCTCCGATCTTTCCTGCCCTGAAATTGACTGAACCGCAAAACCACCCCGGTAGGCCATGCCTACGTTCCCCATGAGCACGTCCCTTTCGTCCGGGCTACCTCTCCATCGAGCCTTGAACTCAGGCTTCTTCTCCACGATTCGCCGGTTATGCCTCAGGGTGAAGCGCGTCCTGCTTAGCTGGAGGATAGCTGGCATAATGGATGAGCCTCCCCGTAGCCTCTGGTTTGCGAACACGTCACTCACCAAGAAGGCTAGCTCATCTATTCGGTTCCGACACACGTCCTTTGAGTTGCCATTGAGGCAGTGGATTTGGTAGCCGTGGGGCTCCGTGTTGTAGTCGAAGGGGACCGTGTCCGTCCCAATGATCCGGCTCATGGACATGACGATGTCGGGACGCATCGAGAAATCGTAGCCGAAGTTACCGCTCTTGATCCCCTCGTTCCGGTTCCACTCAAGGCACTGCAACGCAATCTGATCCTCCACCGACAGCGTTTTCCCGGAGACAAAGATCCCTGAATCAATGCCGAGCCCCCTAGCTCGCTCGACCATATCCTCCCCAACGGCCATTCCTTTCTCTAGCCGTATGCTCATCATGGTCCCGGGAATCAGAATCCTTGATTCATGCCTGTCCCCCTGCGGGTCGAGATACTCTACGTCTGCAATCTCCATTACCCCCCACATTGCTTTGTCCCCGCCGCCGAACGATGGATCGCAGAAGGCGACCTTGTTCACGACCCGGACAATAGTGAAGAATGGGTCGTCGTGCCGTGATGCGTTGATCCGCGCTTGAGAGAGGACCGAGTTGCTGTCATCCCCCTCAAGCGGGAAGGAGTAGACCTGCGAGTAGAACTCGGGGCTGTTACCCCCGTAGTTTTCTCGCATATAATCGAGGTTCTCTTTCTTGAAGAGGTAGGGGTAGATCTCTCTTCCGGCGAGGATATTGGGCGAACGCATCCCGCAAAACCTAATGGTCATGCTTTTGCCGAAGCTGTTCCAGACGTGGTGGACCTCCCGGTCCAGCTCCTTGTATGAACCGGGGTCTCCGGAGGCCACTGCGACGGGTGTTGCAAGCTGCCCCCCCATGTCTCCAGTGTCCTTGAAGTTCTGGGAGGTGACGGCAAAGAAGCCATCCTGCGAGACCATGTTGGACAGAATCCGCATGAATGCAAAGACGTAGATCTCATTGACCTCATCAATCCCTACGATAATAGGGCCGTCCACCTCCCCGGTCTTGCGGGTCTTCGTCCCCTTAAACTTGCCGACGTGCTTCACGTTCCGAATCTCCATCGTCCCTGCCTTTGGTAATCCCGGGACAAGGTCGATCTTCCGGAGGGCATACTTTACTGAGGACGAGAAGAGCCCGGGCGAGGATTGCAGGATCTCATCGTAGCACTCTTCGACCTCACCCCAGATCGTCGAATCTGAGGCAGAATCGAATGGGTTTGCAAAATAGACGGCGCTCTCTCTCGGATATACTGCCATCACAGCAAACGCGATCCTTACGGTGGACCCCGACTTTGCCGAGTTCTGGCTGCCCAGCATGTGAAGCAGCTTGTGTCCGCTGCCGATGGAGAGGCAGAACAACTGAACTGCGTCCGCGAGGTGAGGATGGATGTCCGTCTTAGGGAGCAGCAACTTGATCATGGTCAGCATGTGTCTCCACAGCGGCTTACCTGTCCACTCGCACTCGCCCGCCCAATCACGCCACCCGGCATCCCGGAGAATCTTGATCTCCATGTCTAGGCATGAAAGCCCTACAAAGGGGCCGGGTCTGTTCTCTTCCTTGAAGTGCCTGCATGAACCCATCATCTCCGATGTTATCTCATCGGCGTCAAGGCTCTCGCGGGACCAATCAATCTGATCGACCGTGCTCCGGTATTTACTGAGGACGCTGCCCTCCATTGGGTTACCCGAAGGTTGCGACTTCTAGGACGACTACGTTCTGGGAAGAGTTCCGACGATGGAGCTCGACCACTTGATTGGTGGCGGGGTCCCGTAGGTAGAACTTAGCGTCATACGCTTCATTCTTGTCGGGGGTAGAAGGGTCGTCTGCCTTGAACGTCCCGTCCTCTTCGTGCGCCCTCTTACCCTTAGCCTTAGCTGCTACTTTTTTAGCACTAGCGGCTTTCTTCGGAGCCTTCTTTGCTGGGGCTGGCTCTGGGGATTCCTCCCTAACGGGTTGGGTTAGGCCGTCTGCATTAGCCTCGAGCTCTTTCAGTAGGGCTGCTGCTTCCTTCTCGGGGATACCGAAAAGAACCATGATGTCGGTAGGAGTCGCTTCCGGCTGCTGCTGGAGGTGATCCTCAATTTCTGCTCGTTGATCCTTGGTGATCATGCTGGAGAACTAGCACTTATCTTCCTCGGGGTCAATCTTTTTGTGGACTAAAGATTTCAATCAATCCAAGTTAAAGACCTTAGCCTCTACCGGGGAAGCGTTTAATCCGCCGTTTGATGAGCTTCTGCTTACCCCATCCTCGTCGCTCATTTCCGCCTCCAGCCTTAGATGCGCGTCCATCAGCGACTTGGCCTCGATCTTCGCTGCCGCCTCACTGACCTTGATCCCGGCACTCACACCGCTCGCATCCTGCCATTCCTTTCGAGCAGCAATAAGGAGCCTTGTCGTGTCGTTGTATGCCTTCTCCCCCACCTCCAGATCCCCGCTGTCGAGCTTCTCCTGCAATGCGTCGATCCTCGTCCTCATATTATCCAAGTCCTTCGAGTGGTTCGCGTGTGCCTCCGGGCTACATGCGAACTTATACAATGGCGTCGCCTCCCGCGCTAGCCGCATGGACTCCTTCGCCCAAGCAACGGCGTGTCTCTCCAGAACAGGTTTCGGTATCCGGCTATATCTGGCCAAGGTTGTGAGGTTCCGGATCGGGACTTTCCTTGCTGGGGTCCCGTAGAGAAATAGCTGGTGGGCCAGTTGCAACCCGAGCTGCTCCCGGCCTGCACCGGTAAAATCCTCGTAGAATACCAGATCCTCCCGTGCATCCAACTCTTCGTGAAGGCCCTCTACCCGTAGCTCAGCCTCGGCCAGCTTCCGATCCTTCACGTCCCTCATGTGCTCGGCCCTCTTCGGGTCCGCCTTCTTTATTCCCTGTCGGACATCCCCGAGCTTGGCTGCTTCGATCATGCGTGTATCTTACCACACATGGTAGACAGCGACAAGATTCTCATTTTCGGCCCCACGCACACCAGTGCATCCATGCTGCTTTCCGCCCTTGTTGAGGGAAAGCGCCCGGACGGGAGTAGATACGCCGGAGTTCACGAGCCCTTCCACCGCTCCTTCAAGGATCGTATGAGCAGCCAGTTCCACCCGCCCGCCGGGGTCCCTCGGTGGGAGAGAGGAAAGGGAACCTGCCACTACGACTGGGTTCGCCGCAACCTGTCTGACATCTCAGCCCCCATTGCTCTCAAAACCTCTGCCGGACACTACCGACACAAGGACGCACTCGCCTCCCTCCTCCGAATCACCAGCGTCTGGGCCGACCTCATCATCCTTACCAGCCGCCCAATCCTCGATTGCGCCTGCTCCATCATCGTAGATCGGGAGAAGTCCAAGATGGGAGACTGGAGTGCCTACGGGCGATACCAAGGGATGCAACCCGGCTCCAGCGAATGGAAATCTAGCTGGACTCGCCATTGCATACGTGCCGCCGAAGACGCCATCCGAACCTCCCTTGTCCGTGAACACATCATCAAGTCCGGCAGGGGGAGCTCGATCCGTCAATTCTCCCACAAGATGGCTGCCTCCCCCACCACCCTAGCAAACGTCCTCAGGCATTGGGAGTTACCCTCCGATGGCTCCTCCACCGTCAGCCCTTCCACCCTCCCCGTCATGGCCTACCTCTCTCAGGATGCACTCTCCAAGATAAGCACCACCATCCACAAGCACCTCAAGGGACAGGGCCACCACTACCTGCAACCCTTCGTCGAGGGTCCCACAAGCTAGTAGATCCACTTCAGGCCCACCAAATGCGGGTGAGATAAATCTCCGTATATCTCTCTATGCGTGGGTCTCTATATATAAAAGTTCTAAACCGGGCGAATGCGAATCACGCCGCAAGCCCCCCCGACCCCGCCCATGCCGTCCGCCCCTCCGGGGGGCCCCGGCCCCATGCCATGCATGAGCCATGCCCGGGGGCACACGCTCCACCCTATACATTATGCGCAGGGTGGGAGCCGACCACCTATTGCAATGCATCCGTTGCATCCGTTGCATCCGTTGCATCCGTTGCATTGCATTACATCCGTTGCATCCGTTGCATCCACGCCCCATTGCAATTGCGTTGCATCCGTTGCATGCCTCCATGCATACACGCACAGTTCCCGTGCATTATGCGGCGTGAACTGCTATGCCAATGCATCCGCTGCACCTTCGTTACTTTGCCCCACAAAGCCCTATCCCCATTTCCTCGAATTCCCTACGGGGCAAAATTAATTGTCAAAAGTAATCGACAGTGAAGGAGTTTCCTGATTGAATGATTGGCGTCGAAGGAAACGGCGCAATTGCCACCCCACGACCTCAACCCACTACACACTACCAACATCATGTCCAAACTCGCTACCGTCAATCAGGCCTCTCTCGTGGCCCTCGCCGCTTCACTCGAGGCAACGCCATCCGCTGGCTTCACCGTCATGTCCTCCGGTAACGGCCCCCACACACTATGGGTCACTGGCCTTGAACCGTCCGAGACCTTCCCGCAGTTTATCGACCGCCTTCGGGTTCTAGACGACGAGGGGATCCCCGGGGATGAGCCGATCACCCTGCCCAAGGCTGAAAAAGCGCTCATGCGGTCCCTGTTCAATGAGATCACCGCCTCCGTCCCTGAGGGCCTGACCACCGGATCCTTTCGAGTGTCCTTCGGCAA
>TARA_R110002051_G_scaffold10079_7_pt1 | contig 12271 bp, 11 predicted proteins | sample TARA_R110002051 | Tara Oceans TARA_R110002051 (sample SAMEA4397023) | marine metagenome | biome: Polar Biome; feature: [MES] marine water layer (ENVO:01000295) within the mesopelagic zone...; material: water (ENVO:00002006), including particulate matter (ENVO:01000060) such as......
AACCACTGAGGCCGCCGGCATCGGCTCGGACACCTGCGAGGGGTGCTGGCGAGATTTCGCGGCGCCCCTTGTCCATCTCCGCCCCGCCTCCTAGGTGAGGCCTCCACCCCCCAAGACTGAGGACCCTCCCCATGAAAGCCATCATCACCGCCCCGGGCGGACTGAACGCCCTGAAGCTCGTCGACCTGCCCGATCCGGGCCAGCCGGGGCCGGGCGAAATCCGCGTCGCCCTGCACGCCAGCTCGATCAACTTCCACGACTACAGCGTGGCAAGCGGCAAGATGCCGAGCGATGGACGCGTGCTGATGGCCGACGGCGCCGGCGTGGTGGAGTCCGTTGGCGACGGCGTCAGCGAATTTGCGCCGGGCGACCACGTCGTCTCCGGCTTCTTCCCAGACTGGCAGGATGGACCGCCGGTCTCCGGCAATTTTTCCCGCGTTCCCGGCGATGGCATCGACGGTTTTGCGACCGAATACGCAGTGCGTCCAGCGACCGCCTTCACCCGTGCGCCGAAGGGCTTTTCGCATGTGGAAGCGGCGACGATCACCACCGCGGGTCTGACGGCCTGGCGGGCACTGGTGGAACTCGGCAACCTGAAGGCAGGTGACACGGTGCTGGTGCTCGGCACCGGCGGCGTCTCGATCTTTGCCCTGCAGATCGCCCGCGCCATGGGTGCGCGCGTCGCCATCACCTCCTCCTCGGACGAGAAGCTGGCGCGGGCCAGGGAACTGGGCGCGGAGTTCACGCTGAACTACAAGACGCATCAGGACTGGGGCAAGCAGGTGATGGGCTGGACCGGCGGCCGCGGCGTCGATCACGTCGTCGAGGTCGGCGGTCCCGGCACGCTGGCGCAATCCATCCAGGCGGTGGCGCTCGGCGGCCGCATCACCATGATCGGCGTGCTGACCGGCGTCAGCGGCGAGGTGCCGACCGCAGCCCTGATGGGTAAGCAGGCGGTGCTTTCCGGCATCATCGTCGGCAGCCGCCGGCACCAGCAGGACTTCGTGCGCGCTCTCGACACCGGCATCTTCCGTCCGGTGATCGACCGCGTCTTCCCGCTGGAGCAACTCGCCGACGCCTTCCGCTACGAGGAGAGCGGCGCCCACTTCGGCAAGATCGGCATCGAATGGTAGGCTGACGCCAACGCCCGGCTGCTTGCCTTGCCGGGCGCACCCCGTTACCTCTTTGCACCGGTAACGGAGGTACCCCATGTTTCTCACCAATCACGACATCGTCGAGCTAACCGCGTGGCGGCAGAAGCTGCACGCCATGCCGGAGATCTCCGGCGAGGAGGTGGCGACCGCCGCCGAGGTGATCGCCTTCCTGGCCGAGACGGCGCCCGACAAGGTGCTCTCGGGCCTCGGCAATACCGGCGTCGCGGCCGTCTTTGAGGGTGCCGAGGCAGGGCCGACGGTGCTCTTCCGCTGCGAGCTGGACGCGCTGCCGATCGAGGAGATCTCCGACATTCCGCATCGGTCGCGGCTCTCCGGCAAGGGCCATATGTGCGGCCACGACGGCCATACGGCGACGATCGCCGCACTTGCCCGCGGTTTTGCCAAGGACCGTCCGAAGCGCGGACGCGTCGTGCTGTTGTTCCAGCCGGCGGAGGAAACCGGCGCCGGCGCGGCGGCCGTGATTGCCGACCCGCGGTTCGCGGAGATCACGCCGGACTATTCCTTCTCGCTGCACAATTTGCCGGGGCTGCCGCTCGGGCATGTCTGGCTGAAGGAGGGCATCGCCAACTGCGCCTCGCGCGGGCTGAAGATCACCCTCACCGGCAAGACCGCGCATGCCTCCATGCCGGAGACCGGAACCTCGCCGATGCGGGCGATCGCCGGGCTGATGCCGGCGCTGACGGACCTGAGCGGCGGCACCGTCGCCGGCGGCGATCTGGTGCTGGCGACCGTCGGGCACGTGCGGCTCGGAGAAGCCGCCTTCGGCATAGCGCCTGGCTACGCGGAGCTCTGGGTGACGCTGCGCACCACGACCAACGACCAGATGCAGGCTCTGGTGGATGCCGCCGAGAAGCTGGCGCGGCAGGCGGCCGATGCCGGTGGGCTTTCGCTGGAGACGAGCTATCACGAGGTCTTCAGCCACTGCGACAACCATCCCGATGCGGTGGAGAAGCTGCGCGCCGCGCTCGATGCGGAAGGAGTGGCCCATGAGGCGGGCGAGGCGCTGCGCGCGTCGGAGGACTTCGGCCGCTTCGGCGCGGTCTCGCGCTCGGCGATGTTCTATCTCGGCGCCGGTGAGAAGCACCCGGCGCTCCACAATCCGGATTACGATTTCCCCGACGACCTGATCCCGATCGGCGCCCGCATCCTCATGCGCACGGCGCGTGACCTCCTCGGCTAGGGCTAAGGCTCAGGCGCGGATCACGCGCCCTTGCCGCCGAACAGTTTGACCAGCAGGTTGTCGTTCTTGCTCGGCAGCCGGCCGTTGTATTCCGGCACGATCACCATGTGGGTGATCTCGCCGCGGCGGAAGGCCGCCAGGAACTTGTCGTAGTTCTTGAAGGCGACGCAGCCATGCGAATCGCCGGGCCGCGAGCGCAGCAGATAGGTGTGCGCCAGAAGGCCGGTGCGGTTCTGCGGATGCTTTCCGTCCACGGACGTCAGGCGGATGGCGGCGACGCCGTGGAACAGCTTTTCGCGCATCGACAGCTTGTAGGTGCCGGGCGGCGTCGGGCCGTTCATCTTCACATGGGTGTATTTCGGGTTGTCGCGCATCTTGCCGATGCCGGAATGCGCCTCGAGCTTCGTGCCGTTCGGCATGTGCACGACGCCATTGGTGATGTCGTAGATGGCCACCTTCTTGGTGCCCGGATTGGGAATTGGCGCGACCGGGGCAAGCGGCTTCACCGGATTGTCGGGACGGGCATAGGCCAGCACGGTGGAGGCAGGCTCTTCGGCCGCATCATCGGCCTGCGGCTTGGACAGTTTCGCAACCGCCATCGCCTCGAGCGCCTTGGCCGCGGTCTGCGGGCGTGAGGCCGGCAGCGGCCCTGCCATCGGCAGGCTGTCGTCCATCAGCGCCGCGATCTCGGCGGTGCGGCCGGCTTCCTCCGCCTCGATGGCCGCCAGTTCGACGGCGCTCTCGTCCGAGAGTGCCTCGTCCTGGGCAGGCTCGGTCGGGATGGAGGCTGTGGTAATCGTGGCGAGTGCATCGCCGGCGGCAGGCTCGATGCGCGGGGCCAGCGCAACGACCTGGGTCATCGCCTCGCCGAGCATCTGCTTGACCACCTCGGATTCCGGGCGAAGCTCCGCCAGGGCCTGGAATTTTTCTTCCTCGGCAGCCGAGGCGAAGGCAGCGCCCAAGGTGTCGGCCAGGGCCTGTTCGCCCGGCCGCTGCGCCAGGGCGGCAGCGAGGCGCGCGCCCTCAAGCCGCTCGGCCTTTGGCGCCGCCGGCTGCTGGTAGAGGCGGGAGAACTTGTTGATCTTCAGCGAAAAGGGTTCGGGCGCCTGCGGCTCGGAGGTCTTTGCCGCATGGGCCGGCCTCAACGACAGCATCAGGTCGAACTGGGGCTTTTCCAGTGCCGAATGGCTGGGCGCAAAGCTGCTGACGGTGGTGGTGGCCGCAAAGATCCAGATGCCGCCGAGTGCGGCGGCGGCAAGTGCCATCTTGCCGGCGAAGGCGAAGCGGGACGGACGCTTCTTGCGCCGTTCCGGCTTCTGCGATGGAAATGCATTATCGAGCGTTTCGATCTCTAGCGCCATGATACTCGTTACCCGGTCATTCTGCCAAAGCCGCTGCTGCGACCATGTCCACATTCGTTGAACGGCGACCCGTGAGCCTCATGCCGTCCGGCGATTGGATTAGAGAATGCCGAAATATGGTAACCAATATCTTTACACCCCGCCCGTGATTTGATGCTTCTCCTCTAGAGGGAAAACATGCGGGAAATTTAGCGGAAATGCGGCGCTGCCGTGTCGGGGACCGAAAAAGCGGCCTCCCCGCACCACATGGCGGCGCGGGGAGTAGGGATGCTAGCCGTCCATGCGGCGGATGGCGCTCCGTTCCAGGAAGAACCAGGGACGCAGCTTGACGCCGAGGATATTGCCGGCGAAGGCGGCCACCGCCCAGAGGTAGCCGTGCAGGCTGCCCGAGGCGATGCCGGAGAAATAGGCGCCGATGTTGCAGCCATAGGCGATGCGGGCACCATAGCCGAGCAGCAGGCCACCGACGACGGCGGCGAGAATCGACCGCAGCGGGATGTCGAGGCTCGGAGCGAACTTTCCGGCAAGTGCTGCGGCCAGCATGGCACCGGCGATGATGCCGAAGTCCATGATCGAAGTAACGTCGGCAAAGACGCTTTCGGCGAGCGCCCTGGCGTTGCCGGGCGCCTGCCAGTAGGCCCAGGCCGTCGGATCGATGCCGATCAGTTGCGCCCCCTTGGCACCCCAGAGCGCGAAAGCCGAGGTGATGCCCCACGGACGGCCGGCGAGCGACAGGGTCGCGAAGTTGAGGAGTGCCAGGGCCACGGCACCGGCCACCAGCGGCCAGGGACCGCGCAGATAGCGGGCAAGACCATGGCGCGGCGCTTCCGGCGGCTGTTCCAGCGCACCGTTGCGCTTCTTCTCGACGAGGACGGTGATCGCCGCGATGGCACCGAAGATCGCCAGCGATACGAGAATGCCGGCAACCGGGCCGAGACCCGTCAGCGACATCGGCGGCAGCGCCGGCAGGCTGGCCCACCAGTCGAAGTCGACGGTGGCCAGCACGGAGCCGACAATGAAGAAGAACAGCGTCACCAGCATGCGGGCATTGCCGCCGCCGGCGGTAAACAGCGTACCGGAGGCGCAGCCGCCGCCGAGCTGCATGCCGACGCCGAACATGAAGGCGCCGACGATCACGCCGGTGCCGGCGGGCGAGACGAAGCCGCTCACCTCATGGCCGAAGAGCGTGCCGCTCGACAGGAACGGGAAGAACAGGATGACGGTGAGCGCCAGCAGGATCATCTGCACCCGCAATCCCCTGCCCCGCCCTTCCGCGATGAAGACCCGCCAGGCGGAGGTGAAGCCGAAGGCGGCGTGGTAGAGCGAGATGCCGAGCGCGCCGCCGACGAGAAAGAGCGCACCATGGGCAGTGCCATAGGCGGCGCCGAGCGCCAGGGTGCCAAGGATGAGGACGGCGAGCGCCGCGAGGCCGGGCGCGCCGAGCGGTGGCAGGCTCCCAGCGCGCGGCTGGATTGATGTAGATGAAACGGACATGGGAGACTCCGGAAAGTTGTAAGCCGTATATGGGCCGCATCGCCGCCAGCTTCGAGGAACCATGTTCTCCCTGCGGGGCGTCAGGCGGATATTGTTTGCGCCCAGACGCCCGTCACGGGTCAGGCAGACTTCCGATGGTCCAAAGCCCGGCGACCGGCAGCTTCCTGTCGCCATTGCGTCAGACAGGAGCCGGCCATTTGCCGAGGCAAGCCGAGCCCCGCCACCGCAGATCGGGTCAGCGCCGCTCCTGGGTGAGCCTCTGCCTTTGCCTGCTGATCGCGGTACGGGCGGCCTCTGCCCGGGCGTTGATCGCCTGCCGGTCGAAGTCCCCGATCGCGCTGCCGGCGTCCAGGGCCGCGTCCAGTTGCTCCTCCAGGACGTCGGCCTGCTCCGGAAGCCGGACATGGTCCGCGATGCGCAGAATGGCCTCAATCAGGTGCAGGATGACGAAGGGCTTGGAAGCCGCGTTCTGCCGGATCTGGTTGAAGGCGGCGCCGACGACCGAAGCATAGGTCGAGCTCGGAACCACGATGCGTGCGCCTCCGTCTGCCCCGGTCACCACCGATTCCGGCAGCGCGCGCTTCATGAGATGCGCCAGACCCGCGGAGAGCTGCGCCAGCACCGCCGTTGCCGTATAGGGATCGTTGACCCCCGGCGACAATGCTCTCACCGCCATCTCCACCAGATGGCGGATGGCGAACTCCGGGTCCTGGGTGGAGGTTCGCCGCGAGCCCACGACGATCATCCGGCAGATGTGCTCCTGAAGTTCGGGCGTGCAGTTTCGGCCGGGACAGACCCCGATGCCACCGCCATCGGCAATGACATAGTCGCCGGGCCGAAACGAGAATGCGACAAGTACGTCGGCGTCCTCAGCGAGCTCCTTGAGCCCGTCCAGGTCGATGCTCTGGACGAAGCCGTCAGCACGCGGACCAAAGAAGGTGGCCTCACGCTCGAAATCCTCCGGCAGCGCCGCTGCCGTCTGCTGATTGCGATCCTCCGGCAGGTCATCCAGTTCCGCGACCATGTCGGCGACCTCCGTGCCGAGCCGCTTGATCAGGGTTTCCGAGACGATCGACCGCGCCAGAAAATGGAGGAAGGACACCAGGACAAGGACACTCACCAGCATCAGCAGAAGTCCGAGACTGACGCTCGGAAAGGGCTGCATCTTTTCCTCGGTGGTTGAGCCCACCGATCCGAGCTCGAGCAGACAGTAGACGGACGTCATGACGAAGGTCCCCAGCACGAACTGCGTGTGCGGGTTCGACATGAAGCTGCGGATCAGGCGCGGGCCGAACTGGTTGGCCGCCAGCGACAGGACGACCATGGTGATCGAAAACACCAGGCTGGTCATCGTGATCATCGACGACAGCAATGTCGAGAGGACATCCCGTGCCGCATCCGGCGTGCTGACGAAAATGAACCTCGGCATGCTGGCGGGATCGGCGTCGGCCAGCTGGAAGTCAGCCCATGTGGCCGCCACGGCGATGGCGAGCGCCGCCAGCGCCATCAGGCTCGGCACCAGCCAGAAGCTTGTCCTGAGCTTCTCCCACACGACCTGAATCGCAGGATTGTGCCCGCCCAGATGCCCCCTGCCCATCATCGCTCGCGGAAATCTCATGGGAACTCTCTGGCTGGATCGCTGGACGCTGCAACCGGAAGGCACGGCGAAAGTTCCCAGCCGCTGCCGTGCCCCTTGCCAGCCCGTTTGTTTAGCGCCCATTCGCTGCTCCACACCCGGCAAGGGTTGTCCCGCGGGTCTGCCTCGGGTTTAATCAACCGGGTAGGGACAAGGAGGAGCAGATCATGAAGGCCTTGCTGCTGGTCGACATCCAGAACGGCTTCTGCCCGGGCGGCAACCTGCCGGTGCCGGAGGGCGACAAGGTGGTGCCGGTGGCCAACCGCCTGATCGAGGAAGGCGGCTATGACGTGATCGTCGCCTCCCAGGACTGGCATCCCGCCAATCACGGCAGCTTTGCTTCGCAGCACCCCGGGAGGCAGCCCTTCGAGATGGGCGAGCTTTGCGGCCAGCCGCAGATGCTCTGGCCGGATCACTGCGTGCAGGGAACCGCCGATGCGGAATTCCATCCGGATCTCGATATCGATGCGATCGACTACATCCAGCAGAAGGGCGAAAACCCGGCCATCGACAGCTATTCCGCGTTTCGCGACAACGACAAGGCGGCGATCACCGGCCTCGCGGGCTACCTTCGGGCGCAGCAGATCAAGGAACTCGACATCTGCGGCCTGGCGACCGACTACTGCGTCAGGTTCTCCGCCCTCGATGCCCTGGAGATGCTGCCCGGCGTGCAGATCTGCTTCATCGAGGATGCCAGCCGCGGCATCGATCCCAAGGGCGTGAAGGCGGCGATCGAGGAGATGCGGGAAAAGGGCATCGGCATCGTCAAGAGCCGGCAGATCCTCAAGGACTGAAGGCACGGCCGGTCGCGATGCTTCAGCGAAATCGATCCATCCATCAGCGCAATTGAATTGTGCCCTTCGCTGCACGCCCGTAAGGCTTGCGCGCAAGAAGGATTTCCATGAACCGCAGCGATTTCAAACAAGGCCTGAAGGGCGGTGCCATCATTGCCCTGTCGTCGGCACCTTTCGGGGTTCTCTTCGGGGCGGTGGCCATCGACAATGGCCTGAGCTTCCTTGAGACGCTGCTGATGAGCGCCACGGTCTACGCCGGGGCAAGCCAGCTGGTGGGCATCGAACTCTTCGGCCAGCGCGTCGAACCGTGGCTGGTGGTGCTGTCGGTCTTTGCCGTCAACTTCCGGCATATTCTCTATTCCGCCGCCATCGCGAAATTCGTCCGGCACTATACTCCACTGCAGAAGGCGCTCGCCTTCTTCCTGCTGGTCGATCCGCAGTTTGCCGAAGCCTTCCGGCGCGGCGAGAGCGGTCAGGGCGTCAGCTTCTCCTGGTATTTCGGCTTCGGCGCGGTGATCTACGTGTGCTGGAGTATTTCCACGATGATCGGCGCCTGGTTCGGGCGCATGATCGGCGATCCCGCCTCGATCGGGATCGACATCCTGCTGCCGGTCTATTTCCTCGGCATGGTGCTGGCCTTCCGCAGCCGCTGGGGCTTCTACCCCATCGTGCTGGCAAGTGGCGTCGCCTCGATCGCGGCCTACCACACGGTCGGTTCCCCCTGGCATGTCAGCATTGGCGCAGCCGCCGGTGTGATCGTGGCCACCGTGCTGCCGCTGCCGGCAAAGCCGGAGCCCGATGCGGCGGCTTCCGAGGCGGAGGGCTGAGATGAGCACCGCACTCGACATCAACACGGTGCTGCTGATCCTTGCGGCCGCTGCGGCGACCTATGTCACCCGCATCGGCGGCTATCTGCTGATCACGCGGATGACGAGCATCCCGCCCCGGATGGAGGCGGCGCTGAACGCCGTGCCGGCGGCCGTCCTGACGACGCTGGTGGCACCCGCCTTCTTCGAGGGCGGCTGGGACGTGAAGATCACCATGCTGGTTGCGCTCGGCGTCGCCCTGCGCTTTCCCGGTCTGCTGGTGCTGGTGGCCGGCTGGGCGACAGTGATGATCTGCCGCCACCTGTTCGGGCTCTGACCTAACCGAGCGGCTCGGTCGCCCGCGCCAGCCATTCCCGCACCTCCGCGTCCTCGATCAGCGGCATCAGCTTCTCGCGCGTCTGCGCATGATAACCATTCAGCCAGTCCCGCTCTTCCGTCGTCAGCAGTTCGGGCAGGACGAGGCGGCGGTCGACCGGGCACCAGGTCAGCGTCTCGAAGGAAAGCATCGGCATGTCGCCGCCGGCGATCTCTTCGGCATCGCGGACGTGGATCAGGTTCTCGATGCGGATGCCGAAGTGCCCGGGGCGATAATAGCCCGGCTCGTTGGAGAGGATCATGCCGGCCAGCAGCTCCTGCGTCGACAGCCGCGAGATCCGCTGCGGCCCCTCGTGCACGGAGAGATAGGAGCCGACGCCATGGCCCGTCCCGTGCGCGAAGTCGCCGCCGGCCTTCCACAGTGCGATGCGGGCCAGCGGATCGAGATCGCAGCCGCGGGTCCCCTTTGGAAAGCGCGCTGTGCTGATCGCGATCATGCCCTTCAGCACGAGCGTGAAGAACCGCTTGCGGTCCTCCGGCACCGCACCGATCGCGACCGTGCGGGTGATGTCGGTGGTGCCGTTGATGTACTGCGCCCCTGAGTCGATCAGGAACAGCTCGCCTTCGTTCAGACTGCGGTCGCTCTCGCTGGTCACCCGGTAATGCATGATGGCGGCGTGTTCGCCGGCACCCGAGATGGTGTCGAAGGAAATGTCCTTGAGCGGGTTCTGCATCCGCTCGCCGACCCGTAGACGGGCCGCTTCCAGCGCCCTGACGCTTTCGATCTCCGTGACGCTTCCCGCCGGCTGCCGGTCCAGCCAATGCAGGAACTCGACCACGGCCGCGCCATCCTGCAGATGCGCCCTGGCGGACCCTTCCAGCTCGGTGCGGTTCTTGCAGGCGCGCGGAAGCCTGGCCGGATCCGGCGCCTCGATGACGGTTCCGCCGGCCTCCTCGATCGCCAGGCTGAGCGCCAGCGGCGCGAGATCGGCGTCAAGGAGAATGGGGCCCTGCTTCGCCCAGTCCTGCAGCCGGGCAGAAAACGCCTCCGGCGGCAGCTGCTCGGCGAGCTGGGCGAGATAGGCGCGCACCTCGATGCCCGTCTTGCGCTGGTCGAGGAAGAGCTGCGGCTTGCCCTCGGCCGAGACGATGGCGCGTGCCAGCGGATGCGGCGTATGCGGCACGTCGCTGCCGCGGATGTTGAAGATCCAGGCGACGGAGGACGGATCGGTGATCAGCACAGCGGCGGCCTTCTTGTCCTTCACCTGTTCGACGATCGCGACGATCTTCTCGCTCGCCAGCGTGCCCGCATGGTCGGCCTTCTGGATGGCGACGGCGCCGACCGGCTCTGCCGGGCGGTCCGTCCAGATCGCATCCAGCGGGTTCGACGGCAGGAAGATCAGCGATCCGTCTATCTCCTCCATCGCCTTCCTGAGCCGGCGCACCTCGGCGGCCGTGTGCAGCCAAGGATCGATCCCCAGCCGGAACCCCTTGGTGCCATGATGGCGCAGCCACAGATGCGGCGGCTCGCCCACCAGATCGCCGCCGGTGAAGACCTCGCCGTCCACCTGTTCCTTGAGCTGCGTCGTATAGCGCCCGTCAACGAAGACGATGGCCTGCGAGGCGGTGATCAGCGCCACGCCGGCCGATCCGGTGAAGCCGGTGAGCCAGGACAGCCGCTCGGCGGACGCCGGGACATATTCCCCCTGATATTCGTCCGCGCGTGGGACGAGAAAACCGTCGATGCTTGCCTCGGCGAAGCGAGCCCGGAGAGAAGCGACCCGCTCGCGACCGAACTGCGGGGCTGATTTGATATCGAAGGACTGGAACATGAGAACTTTCCGGAACGGCAAAAAGGACAGGAGGACGCCGATACTAGACGATCCCTGCCGGCTCCCGCCAGCGAAAGACGCAGATGCACGCCGATTGTGCATCTGCTAACAGGCAATGGACACTATCGCGGCGGCCCATGCGCTGGGCGCATAACACCAATGACGCAAGCCCTCTCACTGCCTCCCGGCAAAGCGACTATATTCCAATCATCGAACGGGCAGCGAACCAGTCCCGCGATGAAAGGAACTAAGACAATGGCTACCTCATTTTTCCGCACTGCCTTCCAACGCGTTGTTGCGGCACGCGAACGTCAGGCCAGCCGCTATGTCAACGGCGTGCTGATGAACCTGGACGACCAGACCCTGAAGGGCATGGGCACCAGCCGCGAAGAATTGCGCCGCAAGGGCGGCTCGACCTCCGCATTCTGATAAAGGTTCCGGATCGGGATCCTCCCTCCCTCCTCCGGAAACCTCGGAATGCGTGCTTCCTGCTTGAGCTTTCCTCCCAGGCTCGCGGGTCAGATCAGGATCTCCTGATCGTTCAAGGCGGTACCTCACGGTGCCGCCTTTTTCTTGTTCCGAGCTTGGGTTTGGAGGAGTTGCTTTGCAGTCTGCGCAATGCTGCAGCGCAGCAGAATCAGTGACTACGATGCCGCAGGTGGATCGTCACCCAACCGTTGCGCCAGATCGTCCGCACGTGGTGCAGGCGCACGCCATTGTAGGCCGCGAGCACCTTCCAGCGCTGCGCCGCAAGAATCCCCGAGAGGATGACCGATCCGCCGGGGGCAAGATGCGCCGCCAGCTGCGGCGCCATCTTCATCAGCGGACGGGCGAGAATGTTGGCAATGATCAGGTCGAACGGCCCCGCCTGCGCGAATGCCGGCGAGTGGAAGCCCGGCGCCGTCACCAGCTTCAGTCCGGAGGCGATGCCGTTACGGCGGACGTTCTCTTTCGCGACGGCAACAGCAACCGGATCGATGTCGGTGGCCAGGATCGGGATGTTACGAATCTTGCGCAAACCGATCGCCAGCACGCCGCTTCCCGTGCCGAGATCAAGCGCCCGGCGGATGGTCTGCGACCGCGCCACGGCATCGATCATCTCCAGGCATCCGGCCGTCGTTCCATGATGCCCCGTGCCGAAGGCCTGGCCCGCGTCGATCTCGATCGAGACGTCGTTGGCCTTGACCTTGCCCCGGTCGTGGGAGCCGTGAACCAGGAAACGACCTGCCCGCACCGGCGACAGCCCTTCGAGCGATTTGGCGATCCAGTCGACATCGGGAATCACTTCCTTCTCGATGGCAAGACCCGGATAGGCCTCCGCGAGACCATCGGCGATCCGCTGGCGGATCTCGTCCTCATCGTCCGCCATCAGATAGACCGAGGCCTCCCAGAGGTCCCGCTTCTCGTCGACCTCCGTCGTGGCGAGTGCAATATCCTCCTCGCCGAAAACATCCGACAAGATGTCGAGGATGCGCTCGGCATCCCGTTCGGTGGCGGCGACGTATAGGCGGATTTCACTCAAGGGGCGGCTCTTTGGCGATTGCGATTGCGGTGGCATGCCACATACCCCCAACCCTTTCCACCGGCAAGCGACAGTAGCAGATAGAGTGGGTCAGCCGTTGACGAGGTTCTCGAGCTTCTTGACGGCCGTCTCCGG
>TARA_R110002051_G_scaffold10079_13_pt1 | contig 12256 bp, 10 predicted proteins | sample TARA_R110002051 | Tara Oceans TARA_R110002051 (sample SAMEA4397023) | marine metagenome | biome: Polar Biome; feature: [MES] marine water layer (ENVO:01000295) within the mesopelagic zone...; material: water (ENVO:00002006), including particulate matter (ENVO:01000060) such...
ATCGAGTTTCCGCGAATTAAGGGTGGAAAACACTTCGATCTGTCGGCAAAATGGTTTGGTGACGTGATGGACTTCATTGGCCAGCCTTTCGAGGCCGCCTGATCCCGACGTCTGAAATCGCAATGCTGAGGAGGACGTGATGACGGCCGAAACCTGGGTAGCCTTCTGTGCTGCCGCCATCCTCATCACGCTGCTTCCGAGCCCCGTGGCCAGCCTGATTGCGCGGTTCGCCGTTCAGAGAGGCCGCCGCAGCGCCTTGGTCACAGTCCCCGGCGTCGCGCTGGGGATGGGCACCGCCCTGACGATTGCCGCCCTTCCCCTGGCGGCGCTCGTCTGGGCAGCGCCGGCCCTGCGCGAGCCGCTCTCGTGGCTCGGCCTGGCCTATCTCCTCCTCTACATTCTCTGGTCGTTCCAGGAGCCGTCCGCCCGCGCGCCGCTCGCGAGCAACGACAATCTGCCGCAACAGCGGCCTCTGGGTATTTTCGTCCACTTCTTCCGGGAATGTGTCGGGACGGGCCGCTATCTGGTGGTGCTCGCCGCCCTTCTTTCCCAGTTCCTCGACCCGGTCATGGCCGTGCCGGCTCTGGCCCTGGAGATGCAGGCGGCCTTCGTGCTGGCGGTGGCAGCCGGCGCCACGCTGCATGTCCTCTTCCCCCAACGCACCCTGAACCGGCTCCGTCGACCCGCGCGGCGTCATCCAGCCTCGCACAAGATGCAGACCAGATATATCGCCCGCCGCGCCGTCAGCGCCGGGTTCCGGCGCATTGCCGCATGAGGGCGACTTGTTCCTTTCGAGGGAATGGGTTAATGAGATTCCTGTTCGATGGCGTTTGGGCGGCTGGGGACAAGCACGTAAACATCATGAGAGCGACCCAATGGCGATGAACCTACTCTTGAGCCGTACTGCACTCGCCTCGCTGGCGCTGACTGCGGCGCTTTCGGGATGTTCGAGTGTCGAGCCGGCGCCGAACAAGACCTCTCGCCTCCAGCCCGCTTCAAGTCCCGTTCAGCAGGCGAACGCCGCAGAGGTGGCGGATGAGGCCTCCTCGACCGAGGTTGCCTCCGCCGCGACGCCCGGGGCGACCGTGTCCATTTCCAAGACTGGCCGCATTCACCTCGCTATTCCCGATACGACGTCCGTTGCACATGCGCAGCAGGCCGCCATGAAGGCGCCTGAAATGGCGCCGCAGGTTGCCTACGCCACCAGCAATCCGGTATCGGCGACAACGGCCGCCGTCGCCATCCAGTCGGTCGCCTCCGCAGCGACCGTTGATGTCGTCACGGAAACGGCCAGCATCGCACCGACTCCACTCGGCGGACAGACTCTGACGGCGGAAGAGGCAGCGCTGACGCCTGACATGCGGTCCCTGCAGGCAGCAATTCCCACTCCCCGTCCCGACATCAAGGCGCTTGCCTACGCCAGCGCGCCTGCTGCGCCGGCTGCCGTCGCCACCCTTCAGGCGGTCGATACCCGCCGCGCGTTTCCGCCCGCACCGGGTGATCCGCTTCCCGAGACGGCGGCTGCAAGCCCGCCGGAACTGACCAAGCTGATCAAGCATTATGCTGGTCTCTACGGAATTCCCGAATCGCTGATCCATCGTGTCGTCCAGCGCGAGAGCCGCTACAACCCCAAGGCCTATCACAAGGACGGCTACTGGGGTCTCATGCAGATCAAATACGCGACGGCCAAGTCGATGGGCTACAACGGCCGTCCTGAGGGCCTTCTCGACGCCGAGACCAACCTGAAGTATGCGACGAAGTATCTTCGCGGCGCCTGGCTTGTGGCCGACAACAGCAACGACAACGCCATCCGTCTCTATGCGCGCGGCTATTACTACGATGCCAAGCGCAAGGGCATGTTGCACGTTCTGAAGCAGTAGTCAGCGGCTCAACTTCACGATTTCCCGCACCAGTGGAACGACATCGTAGCCTGTCCGGCGCGGTGTCAGTCCCAGCCGAACGACCGCAAGGTCGAGCGACGGCATGACGGCAATCGTCTGCCCGTCGTGCCCCTGCAGGAAGAAGGTATCCTCGGGAAGCTCGGTTTCGTCGGGGCCGGGAAGCCAGGTCTGCATCTGCGAATAGCGGCCCTCCGACGTGCCGTTCGGCTGTGCCATCATCGCCACGAACCCCTCCGGCAAAAGGCGCTCGCCGTTCCACAGGCCGTCGCGCAGCAGAAAAAGCGCGAATCGCGCCCAGTCACGCGCGGTCGCATACATATAGGAACTGCCGACGAAGGTGCCCGCGGCATCCACCTCCATCACGGCGCTGTCCATGCCGAGCGGCCGGAACAGGGCCTCCCGGGGATAGGCGAGCGCCGTCGCGGCATCCCCGAGACGATCCATCCAGATGCGCGACAGCAGGACGGCACTTCCGGAGGAATAGCTGAAGCGCGCACCAGGCTCGGCGCGCAGCGGCGCATCGGCGGCGAAGGCTGCCATGTCCGGCTCGAGATAGAGCATCTGCGTCACATCCGTCACGGAGCCGTAGCTCTCGTTGAAGGCAAGCCCGTCCTCCATCGCCAGAAGATCGGCGAGCGAGATCTCCGCCCGCGGGTCGCCCTGCCACTGGGGAAGCAGTGCCGTCTCGTCCATCCTCATCCGGTTCCGGTTGATCAGCGTCCCGATGATCGCCGCGTTGACCGTCTTCGTCATCGACCAGCCGAGCAGGACTGATTCCGCCGAAAAGCCTTCACCATAGGCTTCCGCGACGATCCGACCGCCGCGCAGCACGACAAGCGCCCGCATGCCGTCGCCGGCGAAAGCAGGATCTGAAAGAAGTGCCGCAACAGACTGGTCTGACTCTGCAATCTTCCCCTCCGGCCACCGGCTCTCGACAGGCCGGTCGACGGCAGGGGCGCCTGTGATCGAGATGTCCTCGGGAGGACCGCCCTGCGGCAGCACGGTGCACCCCAGGCCTGCACGGTCGACGGCTTCATTGCCTGCGAGGCCTCCCAGAAACGCCGCCTGCACACGACCCGACGAGTGGTCGACGTCCACCTGCATCAGCCGCAGCAGCGGATTGCCCGGCGCCTGGACATCGACCGACAGGACGTCATCGGGATCGCGACCGTTCAGGAATACGTTCGAGCAGACCATTTTTGCGGCATACCCCGCCCCGACGCGCAGCAAGGCCGGGGGCGAGAACAGCATCCAGAGAAGACCTCCGGCAAGGACCACCGCAAGGGCAAGGGCAACAAACTTCAGAATGCGGACGGGACGGGTCATGGGCGCTCCTGTGATGCTCCATGCAAGCAGCAAAACGTCGGGGAGAAAACCCCTGATCCCTTTGCCCACAGGCCACGTCATTAATCTGTAGCACGGCGCGTCTAGATGCACGTGACACCAAGGCGGGAGATTTCAGGATGGCGGACGTTGCTCACCACGCGGGTTACCGCAAGAACCGGCCCCTCAAGGACGCGCTGCTTCAGCACAAGGCGCTGACGCGCAAGGGGCTTTCGGAACGGCTTTTCGGACTTCTGTTTTCCGGCCTCGTCTACCCGCAGATCTGGGAAGACGCCGATGTCGACATGCAGGCGATGGAGCTCGGTCCGAAGCACAGCATCGTCACGATCGGCTCCGGCGGCTGTAACATGCTCGCCTATCTCAGCCGCGCGCCGCAGGCCATCGACGTCGTGGACCTCAACCCGCACCACATCGCGCTGAACCGGTTGAAGCTTGCGGCCTACCGGCATCTGCCCACCCACAACGACGTCGTCCGCCTCTTCGGAATGGATCAGGTCGGCACCAACAGCGCCAGCTACGACATGTTCGTCGCTGCCAACCTCGACCAGGCGACCCGCGCCTACTGGGAGCGCCGCAGCATGACCGGCCGCCGCCGCATCGAGGTGCTGAACGGCAATATCTACCGGACCGGACTGCTCGGCCGTTTCATCGGCGCCGGCCATCTTCTGGCGCGCCTTCACGGCGTCAACCTCACCGATTTCGTGAAGGCACGCTCGCTGCGCGAACAGCGCCAGTTCTTCGAGACAGAGATCGCACCGCTGTTCAACAAGCCGCTGATCCGCTTCATCACAAGCCGCAAGAGCTCGCTCTTCGGCCTCGGCATCCCGCCGCAGCAATACGATGAGCTGGCGCGCGGCGCCGAGGGCGGTTCGATCGCGCCGGTGCTTCGCCAGCGCCTGGAAAAGCTCGCCTGCCACTTTCCACTCCGCGACAACCATTTCGCCTGGCAGGCCTTCGCGCGACGCTACCCGGCAACCCACGAAGGCAGCCTGCCGACCTATCTGCGGCCTGAAAACTACCTGACGATTCGTGACAACGTCGAACGCGTCACCGTCCATCATGCGAGCTTCACGGAACTGCTGGCGAAGAAGCCGGCCGCTTCGGTCGACCGCTACGTGCTGCTGGATGCCCAGGACTGGATGACCGATGTCCAGCTGAACGAGCTGTGGTCGGAGATTTCCCGCACCGCCGCTCCCGGCGCCCGCGTCATCTTCCGGACCGCCGCCGAAGAGAGCGTCATCGAGGGCCGCGTCGCACAGACCCTGCTGCAGCGCTGGGCTTATCTTGCCGACCGCTCGAGAGAGCTGAACCTGCGCGATCGCTCCGCCATCTACGGCGGCTTCCACATCTACGAGTTCCGCGGATGAGCGAGCTTCCGCAGGCAGCCGGCACCATGGACATCGAAGGCGAACACGCCGAGCGGATGGACCGGATGTACCGCTATCAGCGGCACATCTACGACCTGACCCGCAAATACTACCTCCTCGGGCGGGACCGGGCGATCCTCGACCTGCAGGTTCCGCGGGACGGCCGGCTGCTGGAAATCGGTTGCGGCACCGGCCGCAACCTTCTGAAGGCGCACCGTCTTTATCCGACCGCCCGGCTCTACGGCCTCGACATCTCCGCCGAGATGCTGAACAGCGCGCGCCGCCACTTCGAGCGCGAGGTGACAAGCCCCGTCCTCGTCCGTGCAGACGCGACGAATTTCGACGCGGCAGAGTTCGGTACGGATCGCTTCGAGCGGGTGATGATCTCCTATGCGCTGTCGATGATTCCCGACTGGGAAGCGGCCATCGACGCCGCGCTCGCCGTGGTCGCACCGGGAGGATCGCTGCACATCGTCGACTTCGGCCAGCAGGAGCGCCTGCCCCGCTGGTTCCGCAAGCTTCTGGTGGGCTGGCTTGCCCGTTTCCATGTCACGCCGCGGGCACGGCTGCAGACGGCGCTCGAGGAAAGGCTGGAGCAAGCCAATGCCGATATGATCTTCGAGGAGATCGGCGGCGGATATGCGTGGCACGCCATCGTGCGCAAGCGCATCTGACGCGTCTCCCCTTGCCCCGGCGCCGCTTTTGCGGCGTTATGGCGAGCAAGGAAGAGGACGGCTTCAGGCTTCACCCACGCGGGACCTGTCGCCGCAGCATACGGGATATCGATGACACGGCTTCTGATCGCGCTCCTTTCCGCAGCGCTCCTGCTCACCGCATGCAGCGTCACGGACTATGACAGCCTGAGCACCGCATCGATTGTCCGGCCGAAGTTTCAGGACAATGATCCGGTCGATTTCGGCGCTAGACACCCCCACAGGCACGACATTCACGGTATCGACGTCTCGAAGTGGAACGGCGACATCGACTGGCGGGCAGCCAGGGGATCCGGGGTCTCCTTCGCCTTCATCAAGGCGACCGAAGGCAAGGACCGCATCGACAGCGGCTTCGAGCGCAACTGGCGCCAGGCCGCCGCAGCCGACGTTCCGCACGCGCCCTATCACTTCTACTATTTCTGCTCGACCGCCGACGACCAGGCCGACTGGTTCATCCGCAACGTCCCGAAAGCCTCGGTCCGTCTGCCTCCCGTCCTCGACGTCGAATGGAACCACGCCTCCCCGACCTGCAAGCTGCGTCCGGATTCCACCACGGTGCGCGCCGCCATGCAGCGGTTCATGGATCGCATCGAAGCCCATTACGGCAAGCGACCGATCATCTACACCACGGTCGACTTCCACCGCGACAACCTCGTCGGTCACTTCGACGACTACCATTTCTGGATCCGCTCGACGGCCGCACATCCGGAAGACATCTATGCCTCGCGGCGCTGGGCGTTCTGGCAGTATACGGCAACCGGCGTCGTGCCAGGCGTGCCCGGCAACACCGACATCAATGTCTTCGCCGGAACGGAGAAGAACTGGCGGACCTGGCTGGCCTCCGTCGGCGGCTGACGGTTGAGCGGCAGCGGAACATGCCGGGACACCGGCGTTTGCCGCGCTTCCGTCACATTGATTGCCCAGACCCGGCAGACCTGTTTCCCTTTGCCGTCTGATGGAGCGTCCGATGCCGATAGCCCGCAACCTGTTCCTCTCTGCCCTGTTGTCGACCGCTTTTGCCTCCTCGGCGCTGGCGCAAAGCTGCGGCGGCGATCTCGGTGCCTTTCTTGAGGGTGTGAAGGCGGAAGCCGTCGCCAAGGGGATCCCGGCAGAGGTGGCCGACCGGGCTCTCTCCGGCGCCCGCATCGATCCGAAGGTGCTTTCGCGCGACCGCGCCCAGGGCGTTTTCAAGCAGACCTTCCTGGAGTTCTCGCAGCGCACCGTGAGCCAGGCCCGCCTCGACATCGGGCGCCAGAAGCTCAAGCAGTATGCGGACGTCTTTGCGCGCGCCGAGCAGGAGTTCGGCGTGCCGCCTGGTGTGATTGCCGCCTTCTGGGCCATGGAGACCGATTTCGGCGCTGTCCAGGGCGATTTCAGCACCCGCAATGCGCTGGTGACGCTCGCGCACGATTGCCGCCGCCCGGAACTCTTCCGGCCGCAACTGCTCGCGCTGATCGAGATGGTGCAGCACGGCGACCTCGACCCGGCGACCAGCACCGGCGCCTGGGCCGGCGAGATCGGCCAGGTCCAGATGCTTCCCGAAGACATCATCGCCTACGGCGTCGACGGTGACGGCGATGGCCACGTCAACGTCAAGCAGAGTTCGCCCGACGCCATCCTGACGGCCGCCAAGTTCATCCAGAGCCTCGGCTTCCGTGCCGGCGAGCCCTGGATCCAGGAAGTCACCCTTCCCGCCGATCTGCCGTGGGAAAAGAGCGGGCTTGGCAATGAAGTGCCCGCCAGCGAGTGGTTTGCCATGGGCGTGACGCCGCGCGACGGCGACACCACCTCCGGCGCGCTGCCGGCCGCGCTCGTGCTGCCGCAGGGCCGCAACGGTCCAGCCTTCCTCACCTATCCGAACTTCAACATCTATCTCGAGTGGAACCAGTCGTTCATCTACACCACCTCGGCAGCCTATTTCGCCACGCGCCTGATGGGCGCTCCGGCCTACCAGAAGGGCAATCCCGATACAGGTCTCGACGATGCCGCCATGAGGGCGCTGCAGACGAAGCTGCAGAGCGTCGGCCACGATGTCGGCAAGGTGGATGGCATTCTCGGATCCGGCACCCGCCGCGCCGTCCAGAAGGAACAGGCGCGCCTCGGACTGCCGGCAGACGGCTGGCCGACCCAGGAACTCCTGCAGGCTCTCTGAGCCCGGGGTTCCCAGCAAGATTCGGGTGGCGCAGAAAGCTGCGCCCCCCTATTCCTTCGACCTCGTACGAGGGAGAATCACGTGGCACCTGAATCACCACAACGGCTGTCGGCAACCGCCTGGGGGCTCTTGCTGCTGCTCGGCCTGATCTGGGGCGGCTCGTTCTTCTTCGCCCGCGTGGCGGTCCTGGAAGTGCCGCCCTTCACCCTGGTCTTCCTGCGATTGTCGATCGCCGCCCTGGCGCTGCACATCTACCTGCACGGGCGCCGCGATCTCTACAGGACGCTTCGCATCCATTGGCGCGCCTTCGCCATCATGGGTCTCCTCAACAACGCCCTGCCGCACACGCTGATCTTCTTCGGCCAGACGGAGATCGGTGCCGGCCTCGCCTCGATCCTCAATGCAACGACGCCGATCTGGACGGTCATCATCGCCAACCGCCTGACGACGGACGAGAGGCTGACGGGCGCCAAGCTCGCCGGCTGCGCCATCGGCCTTGCGGGAACCGCCGTCCTGATCGGGCCGGCGCTTTCCTCGGCGGCCCATGCGCCGCTCTGGGCCCTGATCCTGCCGGTCGCAGCCGCGATCTCCTACGGCTTTGCCGGTACCTTCGGCAAACGCTTCCGCGGGATCCCGGCGCCGGTGACCGCAACCGGCCAGTTGACGGCTTCCTCCCTGATGATGCTGCCGGTCGCTCTCGTCATGGACCAGTCCTGGTCGCTGCCGATCCCGAGCACGGCTGCAATTCTGGCCATCCTCGGGCTTGCGCTCCTGTCGACCGCCTTCGGCTATCTGCTGTACTTCCGAATCCTGACCCTGGCCGGCGCCACCAATGCCTCGCTGGTCACCCTGCTCGTGCCGCCAAGCGCCATCATCCTTGGCGCCCTGTTCCTGGGCGAGCGGCTGACGTGGACGGACATGGCGGGAATGGCGCTGATCGCGCTGGGTCTGGTGGTCCTCGACGGCCGGCTTTTCCGTCGCCTGAGTCCTGCTGCAGCGCGGTAAGGGCGGGCACTCGGCGTCCAAAGGCTCACGGAATGTAACTCTTCCTAACAGCAGGAGAGCGGAAATTCACGATTTATCCACCATGAAAATTAACAGATTTGTTGATTTATAACAGTGGGTTGGTCGTCATTTTCAAATGAACGCAGGTAGCTGCCGCCTGCACCGCAGCATAAAATTTACTTTTCAAACGGGTGAAAAGAGACATACACTCCCTCAGTCAGCACAAGGAGGCAGACATGGGACGCGCTTACTCTCTGAATGTCCTGGCAGTTGGTGTAGCATTCGTATTCGTGGCTTCCATGCTCTTCATTTGAGCGCCACAGTTTCACAACTACCGGACATATCTGGCATCCGTGACAATCATATAAAGATTTGAAAGCAGGAAACGCAGCTCCATCGGGCTGCGTTTCTTCTTTCGTACCGTCAGGCGGCAGCGCCCGTCTGTGCCGGCCGCTTCGGGCGGCCAAGCCGCTCCAGCACGGCGTTGACGAGGCCGGACCTGTTCATCGTGTAGATGTGGAAGTCGTCGATGCCGCGTCGCTGCAGGTCTTCCATCTGCTCGGCAGCCACATCCGCAGCCACCTTCGCCCGCTCCTCGGGCTTCTCGTCGAAGCCTGCAAACCGGTCGTCCAGGAAAGACGGCACCGACGCGCCGCACCGTCCGGCGAACCGCTTCAGCTGCGTCAGGTTCTGGATCGGCATGATCCCCGGCACGATGGGAATGCTGATGCCTGCCGCCCGGACCTTTTCGAGGTAGCGCTCGAAGACGTCGTTCTCGAAGAAGAACTGGGTGAGAGCCCTCGCCGCTCCGGCGTCGGCCTTGCGCTTCAAGGTCTCGATGTCGGCCGCCATGTCCGGGCTTTCCGGATGCTTCTCGGGATAGGCGGAAACGGAAATGTCGAAGTCACCGAGGGCACGGAGGCCGGCAACGAGTTCGGCCGTATCGGTGTAACCCTCCGGGTGCGGTACATAGGCCGTCCCGACGCCGCTGGCGGAATCGCCGCGAAGCGCGACGATATGGCGGACGCCGGTCGCCTTGTACTCGGCGACGACGGCATGCACCTCCTCGCGCGAGGCATCGACGCAGGTCAGGTGCCCGGCCGTCACGAGCGGCGTCTCCTCGACAAGCCGCCGGATCGTCGCCAGTGTCGGCGCCTTGGTGGAGCCGCCGGCCCCATAGGTGACGGAGACGAACTCCGGGTTCCAGTCGCGCAGCTCGGCGACCGTCTGCCAGAGCTGCCCCTCCATCTCGGGACCCTTGGGCGGAAAGAACTCGAACGAAACGCTGAAGGCGTCCCGTGAAGCTTGACCGGTTCTCATGCGTGTTCTCCCTGAGTAGCCGTCATGTCGTGGGCCGAACTGGGTTCGGCGATCAGCAGGCGTTTGTCGCGGGCAAGCCACAGCGTCGCCGTCAGCGACGGGGCGATCTTCTGCCCGGATGCCAGATCGACGACCTCCTCGACCTCCAGGCCCACCTTTTCCAGCCAGTCGCTCATGATCTGGTGTGAAAAGCCGAGGCGCACGTGGGCGTGCTCGTCGCGAAGGTATTCGAGCGTGTGGGGCGCGAGATCGACGATCAGAAGCCGCCCGCCGGGCCGCAGCACCCGGGCCGCCTCGGCGATCGCCAGCTCCGGCTGGTCCAGGAAGTGCAGCACCTGATGGATCGTGATGAGGTCGAAGTCCTGCCCCTCCACCGGCAGGTTGAGGATGTCCCCGTGCCGGACGGAGGCCTTGAGGATGCCGGCATTGTCCAGATTGGCGCGCGCCACAGACAGCATGTCCCGGCTGGCGTCGACACCCACGGCGCGCCTGTAGATGTCCGACAGCAGCTGCAGGATCCAGCCTGTTCCGGTTCCCAGATCCAGCAGCGAATCGACGGGCGTCCGGCCGATCAGCCCAAGAAGCGCCTTCTCGACGGCGGCATCGCTGACATGCAGGCGCCGCAGCTCGTCCCATTCGGAAGCGTTGCGGCTGAAATAGGCCTGTGCCCGCTCCGCCCTCGCCCGCTTCACCGTCGCCAGCCGCTCTCCATCGCGCACCAGCACCGGCTCGTCTGAAGCGGCCGCGGCCAGCAGGGTTTGCACCAGCACCGCTGCCCGCCCATCCTGCTTGAGGCGGAAATAGGCCCAGGCACCCTCCTGATACCGCTCGATCAGGTCCTCCTCCGCCAGAAGCTTGAGGTGACGCGAGATGCGCGGCTGGGATTGGCCGAGAATTTCGGTGAGGTCGCTGACGGTGAGGTCGCCGTCGGCCAGAAGGGCCAGAAGGCGAAACCGCGTCGGTTCGCCGACGGTCTTCAGCACATCCACCAATGTATCGAGCGACAAACCCATTCGCACCAGCCTTACGCAATCAAGATATAAAGATATCTTTATATGACGCGGAGCGGTCGTGCAACCCGATTGTCGTCGTGTCGGTGGAAAAGCAGAAGGCCCCGGCAGCCCGGAGCCTCCTGCATTATCAGGTCAGTGTGACGGTCAGCGCGTCAGGCGCTTGTAGGTCTGGCTGCCGGGATTGAGGGCGTCGGCACCGAGACGACGAATCTTGTCCTGCTCGTAGTCTTCGAAGTTGCCTTCGAACCACTCCACATGGCCGTCGCCTTCGAAGGCGAGGATGTGGGTGGCAAGACGGTCGAGGAACATGCGATCGTGGCTGATGATGATGGCGCAGCCGGCAAAATTCTCGAGCGCCGTTTCCAGCGCGCCGAGCGTTTCCGTATCAAGGTCGTTGGTCGGTTCGTCGAGGAGGAGAACGTTGCCGCCGGCCTTCAGCATCTTGGCAAGATGCACGCGGTTGCGCTGGCCGCCGGAGAGGTTTCCGACCTTCTGCTGCTGGTCGCCGCCCTTGAAGTTGAAAGCACCGCAATAGGCGCGGGAGTTCATGTCGAACTTGCCGAGCTTGATGATTTCGGCACCGCCGGAGATTTCCTCCCAGACCGTCTTCGAACCGTCGAGCGCATCGCGGCTCTGGTCGACATAGCCGAGGTGCACCGTGTCGCCGATACGGATCGAACCGGCATCCGGCGTTTCCTGGCCGGTGATCATCTTGAACAGCGTCGACTTGCCCGCGCCGTTCGGTCCGATGATGCCGACGATGCCGCCTGGCGGCAGCTTGATCGACAGGTCGTTGATCAGCGTGCGACCTTCAAAGCCCTTGGTGATGCCGTCGAGCTCGATGACCACCTGGCCGAGGCGTTCGGATACGGGGATGATGATCTGTGCATCGCCCGGCCGGATGCCTTCCGCAGCATCCACCAGCTGCTCGTAGGACCGGATACGTGCCTTGGATTTGGCCTGACGTGCCTTCGGGCTGGAGGCAATCCATTCCTGTTCGCGCGAGATCGCCTTCTGGCGACCGGCATCTTCGCGGGCTTCCTGCTGCATGCGCTTGGCCTTGGCGGTGAGATAGGCCGAGTAATTGCCCTCGTAGGGAATGCCACGGCCGCGGTCGAGCTCGAGGATCCAGCCGGTGACGTTGTCGAGGAAGTAGCGATCGTGGGTGATCATCATCACGGCGCCGGGATAGGCGCGCAGGTGCTTTTCGAGCCAGGCAATGGTTTCGGCGTCGAGGTGGTTGGTCGGTTCGTCGAGCAGCAGCAGGTCGGGCTGCGACAGAAGCAGCCGGCAGAGCGCGATGCGGCGACGCTCACCACCGGAGAGAACCGAGACGTCGGCGTCCTTCGGCGGGCAACGCAGGGCTTCCATGGCCATCTCGACCTGCTGTTCGAGATCCCAGAGGTTCTGGCTGTCGATGACGTCCTGAAGCTTTGCGCCC
>TARA_R110002051_G_scaffold170325_1_pt1 | contig 12244 bp, 13 predicted proteins | sample TARA_R110002051 | Tara Oceans TARA_R110002051 (sample SAMEA4397023) | marine metagenome | biome: Polar Biome; feature: [MES] marine water layer (ENVO:01000295) within the mesopelagic zone...; material: water (ENVO:00002006), including particulate matter (ENVO:01000060) such...
TTCGGAACGCTATCTCAAGGATGATGCCGAGCTGGATTCCTACCTGATCGACGAAGGCACGAGCGGCGAAGCCCTGATCCTGCCGGACGGCACCCAGATTGCGGGCGAAGACCTGCGCGACCGCGTCCGCGCGGCTTCGAACTTCAAGGCAAACCTTGCCCGGCTCGCCCTGCGCGCCCCGGCTGACCTGCTGGAACAGGCTGCCATGGCGGGCGCAATGGCCGCGGGTGCCGGCGACGCCGAAGCCGAGAAGACCGCCGAACGCCTCAACCGCTTTGCGGAAGAAGGCGAAGACAATTGGGCTGGCCGGTTTGCCGAAGGCGCGCTGGTCCTGCAGCGCACCGTGCGCGGCGTTGAAGAGAATGCCATCCTGCCTGCGCCCCTGCTGGCCAGCCAGGACGCGATCCGCCTGGCCGAGCGCGCGGCGACGCTGAAAGACCTGTACGAAGAGCCGCTCGTCCTGCGCCGCGAAAAAGGCGGAGACATTACCGTCCACGGACCATGCGCCCTGTTCCAGGCCGTGCTCGACTCCGGCCGCGACGGCATCAAGATCCAGCGCTATAAGGGCCTGGGCGAAATGAACGCTGACCAGCTCTGGGAAACCACGCTCGACTCCAACGCCCGCACCCTCCTCCAGGTCAAGGTCGACCATATGGAAGAAGCCGACGAAATGTTCACCAAACTGATGGGCGACGTCGTGGAACCAAGGCGGGAATTCATCGAGGAATTCGCGCTGGAAGCCGAGGTGGATGTCTGAGACGAAAGACATATGGAGCGACGCCTTCGATCCGCCGCCAAAAGGGCTCTTTCGATATGAAAAGAGACTCGTAGCTTTTGTAGACATTCTTGGTTTCAAAAGCCTCGTCGAGCAATCAAAGGAAGAACCAGAATTACTCGGTGAGATCGTTGGCGCTTTGCAGGGTTTGGTTGGAATATCCAAAGCCATCTCCAAACCGGAACTTGGTGCGTTTCATAGCCAGTTGTTTTCCGACTGTTTCGTTGTCACTTGCCCCTTTTCAGAGGAGGTTGCCCCAAGTTTTTTCGCTCTAGTGAATTCAATTGGCTGGCAGCTGATGCCTTTCGGCTGCTGGATTCGAGGGGCTGTCACTGTCGGAGACCTTTTTGTCACAGACGAGATGGCAGTGGGTCCCGCTCTTGTTCGGACAGTAGAGCTAGAATCTATGATTGCGAACTACCCCCGAATTGTCATTAGTTCAGAAGTACTGCATGTGGCCAAAAAGTTCGCTCCAAAAACACTAGCACGCGACACTGACGGTGTTTTCTTCCTAGATTACATTCGCTTCGGGCTTGAAGGAATTGCGCTTGGAAACTCGCCACTGCACGAATTAAGCGTGGCAGGGGCCAGAAAAGCCAAAGATCGAATCCTCGTGCAACTAAATGCGACAACTGAGCACCCCCAAATTTACAACAAGCTTCAATGGCTATCGTCGAGATGGCAAACCGCCGTGAGTGCAGAAAAAAACTTGTCAGAATTCTCATTACGGCGGTAGCAATCGCGCCAAGAATATTAGTGTTTTGACAGTATTACTCGTTTAACCCGTGGCTCCATCTTTTCCTCTTTCATCGGACAGCTTGGAACCCATCCCCCGCTCCCCCGTTCCTTCCGCAACCCCCAAGCGAGAAGGAGCCCCAAATGCCTGCCCAGTCCGAAGCCCAGCAAAAGGCCGCCGGCGCGGCCCTGTCCGCCAAGCGCGGCGACACCAAGGTCAGCGACCTGCAAGGCGCGTCGAAAGAGATGTACGATTCGATGAGCGAGTCCGAACTCGAAGACCTCGCCTCGACAAGCCACGACAACCTCCCTGAAAAGAAGGGCGACTGACTCGCCCCACTCCGTGTCCCCGGGCTTGACCCGGGGCCTCGTGCGGCGGCTCCGCGCTTCGTCCGCGAGAGACTCAGGCCTGCGCCGGAGATACGGAGAGGGAATAGAGTCTCCCCCAATCCGTCTGACAGCCCAGGCCCTCATGCTGTCCTGCATGACCACGCCTGCAGACCTTCTGTTTCATGCGGCCCGGTTCAGCCTTGAGCGGCTGGACTGGCTGGCCTCTGACATGCGCCGCGCGCTGGGGCTGGGCCGACTGCCCTGCTTGCCATTCCTGGCGCGCTGGCAACTCCGCCAGCTGACGCGGTTCCTGGCCCATGCCGAGCCACTGCTGCGCCGCCTGATCCTGTTGATGGCCGCAGATCTTGGCGCGCCGGCCACCCGTCCGCAGACGGATCCCATCACCCGCGCCGCGCCCGGAAAGGCCGCGCCGAAACGCGCGCTTTTCCCCACCCCGCACTTTCGCCTCTGTGAGGCCCTTCCCGGCAAAACGCTCCGAACGCCGCCGCCCAAACGCTTTCGCACTGGGCCGCGCATTCGCCTGCTCGATGCAGAGACCCAAGTCGATCTTGCCGAATATCCGGCTGAACCGGACGATCTCCTGCCCGCGACGCGGCAGGTCCGCCGCCTGCTCGCGCTGGAAGATGCGCTGGAAAATCTGCCCCGCTATGTCGAGGCGATGCGCCGCCTTCTGGCCCGTACCCGCCCGGTCATCGCCCGCGCCTTGCCACCGGCGTTCAAACGCTTGCCGGTGACACAGGCCGAACAGGCGACGCTGACGGAGTTGCATGAAGCCGCCGTGCGGGAAAATCCCGATACGTCCTGAGACGGATCAATTCGACCATAACCCGCATCACCGGACCTGATCCGGGACGTCTCCCCTTCGCTCGCCGCCAGGGACTCCGGCATGCGCCGGAGATACGGGTGCTGGGAGTTTCGCTCAGCGCCCCGAAAAAGGCTCAAACCACAAGGCTGAGCCCCACCCCGGCAAACTTCACTTCGCGCCAGTCAACGTCCAGCCCCATCTTGCCGGCGCGCTCCAGAACGGCGGCATGATCGGGCGTCTGGATGCCAAAGGCGGCCACTCGTTCCGTCTCGCCCTTGCGGAACTGAATGACGCCATCGGCAAGGAAGATGCTGTCACGGTCCACCGTCTGGCCCAATGCCAGGGCCCACCGCGTGGCCAGCGCTTCGGGCTCAGGGGACTCCACGGCCAGCGCGGTCAACCGTCCGGCCACGGCGCGCTCGCGCCAGTCCGGCCCGCCCCAGCGCCAGCTGCCTGCCGGACGCGCCTCGTCGACCGAGACAATCGCCCCGCCAATATCGGCCGGGTGCAGATGGCTGGCTGAAATATCCGGCAGGTCAATATTCCAGACCCGGCGAATGCCCATACCGTCCACGCGGGTGCGCAGACCCTCAAGGTCATCCGTCTGGAAGATCGCCATATAGCCGCCTTCCCCGCCCCGGTCGATGAAGCGGCGCGCGGGCGCGCTGTCCGTCATCGGCACGACCACTTCGAGGAACTGGTCGCCAATCGCATAGACGCGGTTTTCAAGACCGAACTCCTTCACGCCCGGATCAATAAAGGGGGCTCCCAGACCCAGCAATTCGCCCAGCCGGTCGGCCGTCTCCAGCGTCTCGGCCGCAATCACCAATTGGCGCAAGCGTGGTGCAGTCATCTCATCGTCTCCCCTTCGCGGGCGGCTCACTGTGTCACGGCCACCTCTTTCGCGCTCCATACCATACCTGCCCCAAGGGCCACACAGACCGTCTCGAAATTATGGTGGCGAATTAATCCGTTTCCGGTCGCGCACCGCTGGTCTACGGTCCGCGGCCTATGACCGCCCGCCTGCTCTCCGCCCCCATGCTGATCGCCGCCTTTGCCATCTTTGTCGGCACGGGCGTCGACGCGCTGGTGAAGGGCGTCGCGCCCGATGCGGGGCTGCAGCATCTGGTGGCCTGGCGTTTCCTGTTCGGCACGGTGATCGCCTTTGCGGTCTTCCTGGCCCAGCGCAAGCCTGTGCCCGGCTGGGCGGCAATCCGGTTCCACACATTGCGCGGCCTGCTGCAGCTGTTCTGCGCGTTCACCTTCTTCTATGCCCTCACCCAGTTGCCTCTGGCCGTGGCGACAACGCTCGGCTTCACGGCGGCGCTGCTGGTTGCGCCGGTCGCGCGCCTCCTGCTGGGGGAGAAGATCAGCCCTGTTGCCGCGGGCGCCACCCTGCTGGGCTTTGCGGGCGTCGCCTTTGCCCTCTCCGGCCAGTCCGGCGCGGGCGAGGACGCGGGCAACCAGACGCTGGGCCTGATCGCGCTGTTCAGCTCAACCATCGGCTATGCGTTCGTGCTCGTCCTGTTGCGCATGCGCGCCCTGATCGAGGACGCCACCACGATTGCGCTGTTCACCAATATCGTGCCAGCGCTGGCGATGCTGCCGGTCACGTTCGGCTTGTTCGGCGCGCCGGACTGGTATGACCTGCCGATCTTCGCGCTGCTCGGCCTGCTGGGCTATGGGGTCTGGTATCTGGCAACGCTGGCCTATGCCCGCGCCCCGGCGCAGCGGCTGGCCCCGCTGGAGTATACGTCGCTGGTCTGGTCCGCCCTGCTCGGCCTGATTTTCTTCGATGAGATGCCGGGCTGGCAGCTCTGGGTCGGCGCGGTTGTGATCATCACGGCTTGCCTGGTCGTCGCCTTTGAAGGCCGGTTCCGCACCCGTCGCGAAGCGCGCATGCCCGCCAGTGACCTGCCGGAATGACAGCCCGCCGGATGCAGATGCTATAGCGTCACGAACGCAACGCTATCACAGGCCGATTGACCCCTTCCCCCAGACCCGCCAGTACAGCCGATATGAGCGATCACTCCCATTCTCACCACCACGATCACGATCATGCACATGGCCACAGCCATGAGCATCATGCCGACATGACCAGCGCCGACTCGCGTCGCCGCGTCGCCATAGCCGGGCTGCTGACAGCTGCCTTCATGTTTGCCGAAGTGGCGGGCGGCCTGATCTCCGGCTCGCTGGCCCTGCTGGCCGATGCCGCGCACATGCTGACCGATGCCGGCTCGCTGGCCCTCGCCTGGGTGGGGTACAAGCTGGCCGAACGCCCGGCCGATCCGCAGCGCTCCTACGGTTTTGCGCGGATGAAGATTCTCGCCGCCTTCACCAATGGCATTCTTCTGGTCGCGCTGGCCTGCTGGATCATGTGGGAAGCCGTGCATCGCCTGCTGGATCCGGTTGATGTGATGGGCGGCGTGCTGATGGCCGTCGCCGTGGGCGGCCTGCTCGTCAACATTCTTGCCTTTGCCATCCTGCATGGTGGCAGCAAAGAAGACCTGAACCTGCAAGGGGCGCTCTGGCATGTCGCGGGCGACCTGCTCGGCTCGATCGCGGCCATTGGCGCGGCGATCATCATCATGACCACCGGCTGGATGGCCGCCGACCCCATCCTGTCAGCGCTGGTGGCTCTGCTGGTCCTCATCGCCGGGGTGCGCATTGCCCGCAAGTCCGGCCATATCCTTCTGGAAGGCACGCCTGCCGGGCTCGATCCCGAAGACATACAGGCCGACCTGCTGGCCGAGATCGACGGCATCGCGGGCGTGGCCCATTTCCATGCCTGGGCCCTGACCGAATCCAAGCCCCTGATCACGCTGGAAGTCACCGCCGCCCCTGGCGCCGATCCTGACCAGCTGCGCCGCGCGGTAAAGGCCCGCCTCGCTGACCGGTTCGATGTCTTCCATGCCACGGTCGAAGTCGTCTGCGACGGCAATAACGGGGCTTTGGGCCCCGCCGGGCAGTGTTCACATTGATATGATGCCCGCAGCACTTTAAGGCTCATGCCGCAGGCCCCATATGCCGGGCCGATATGACAAGAACAGATGGCGGATCCTTCGCAATGGCTGACACGAAACACACCGAAATCCTGATCATCGGCTCTGGCCCCGCTGGCTGGACCGCCGCCGTCTATGGCGCGCGCGCCATGCGCGATGTGACCGTGGTGACCGGCATGCAGCCCGGTGGCCAGCTGACCATCACGACCGAGGTCGAGAACTATCCCGGCTTCACCGAAATCCAGGGCCCGGACCTGATGGTGAAGATGCAGGAAACGCCGAAGCCATGGGCGCAAACGTGATCAATGATCATATCGCCGAAGTCGACTTCTCCTCGCGCCCGTTCAAGGCCGTCGGCGAGAGCGGCACCACCTACACGGCTGATTCCGTTGTCATCTCCACGGGCGCACAGGCCAAATGGCTCGGCATCCCCAGCGAAGAGAAATACAAAGGCTTCGGCGTCTCCGCTTGTGCCACCTGCGACGGCTTCTTCTATCGCGGCAAGGAAGTGCTCGTCGTCGGCGGCGGCAACACGGCCGTTGAAGAGGCCCTGTTCCTCACCAATTTCGCGTCCAAGGTCACGGTCGTGCACCGCCGCGAAGGCTTCCGCGCAGAGAAGATCCTGCAGGACCGCCTGTTCAAGAACCCGAAAGTCGAAGTCATCTGGAACAGCGTGCTCGACGAAGTCCTCGGCGGCGGCGACCCGGCTGGCGTCACAGGCGCGCGCATCAAGAATGTCGAGACCGGCGAGACCACAGACCTGCCGGTCCACGGCGTCTTTATTGCCATCGGCCACGCTCCATCGACCGAGCTGTTCAAGGGCAAGCTGGAGATGAAGGACAATGGCTATCTGATCACGGCGCCAGACTCCACCGCGACGGAAATCCCCGGCGTCTTCGCAGCGGGCGATGTCACAGACGAGACCTATCGTCAGGCTGTCACAGCCGCTGGCATGGGCTGCATGGCGGCGCTCGAAGCCGAGCGCTTCCTCTCTGAACAAGAGGCCCACGCCGAAGCCGTCGCCGCGGAATAGCGCCCTACAGCATACCCGCCGCGATCTCCTGGGCGCGGCGGTCATCTCTCAGCATTTCGGCTTTCAACATGGCCGCGCGCGCCTGCATGACGCGCTCGAGTTCGGAATCGACAGCTGCGGCAAGCGCTGCGTCCAGCGCGGACAATACTTCATCACGATACTTGCGCGCATTCAGCGCCGCGAGCGCCCGCGCCCATTGCCAGTGAACCGACGCCTCATCCGGCGCAGCGGCTATGGCCGCCTCATAATGGTCGCGTCCGTCAGAGACCCCCGCCCCCATGATCATGGCCCCGATCCGACCGCCGCGATTGACGACTTCCAGATTCCAGACCGACAGGAAACCGTGCGCATAGACATTGCCGGGCTCGTCTTCCAGCACGCCCCGCGCAAGATCTCGCGCCTCTTCCGCCCAGCCGGTCTTGCGCGCCTCACGCGTGCTCATCGGTCTCAGGATCAGGGACAATGCAATCGCCCGCTGCAAACGCCCCTCGGCATGGGCCGGGTCCATGATGAGGGCGACATTGGCGTCATCCAATGCCCGGTGCAGCACATCCTCCGGTGGGTCAGCCGGCCCTGACATCGCCTCTGCCAACAGCGCCCGCGCGCGAAAGGCCAGCGCATCTGCAGTTTTGCTATCCGACAGTTCCGTGCGGGCAGTATCATACTCCCCCCGCACAAAGGCCGCCTCCGCCGCTGCCTCATCAGCCACCGCCAAGGGCGCAAAGGCCAGCGCGAAGACCATGCCAAGGCCAAGACGGGCGACCAGATTCACAAGCCTGCTTTCCATGGAAAAAAGGATAGTACGTAGAAATCGTCTGACCAAATATCAAAATCCAATTTTTCAAACCCTCGAGAAGGCACGGGAACAAGCACCCACCATAAGTTGATTTCGGTGCAGGTTAATGTATGATGAATCCTCATAAAGGCCACATGGGTCCATTGATTGATGTCTGATACATCGACATTTATGGAGTTCACCGAAGTCGCCAGTTTGGCTGGAGCGGCAACAGCCACTTTGATCATCTCCAATGCCATTCAACATGTCAGCAAACGACAAGTGCGATGGATTGCGTTCGTAGTGGCCTTAGTTACAAGTCTTATCCTCGGCTGGCCAGACATTGCCAATCCTCCGAAACCGTTGGCTATGGTTATTTTCCTGATCGGCGTCAATGGTTGCCTCATCTACCTCACCGCTGTTGGCGCGAATACAGTGACAGGAACACCGCCCCCTGACGATGCACTGGGCGGTGCAGACGCGCCACCTCGAACTTTCCAGTCCCGATGGTATTCCTGACCTCACACTCACAGACACGAGAGGAATTTCCATGCGCAAGCCAAGGATTTTGAACTCCCTTCCCTTCACGCGCCGCAAAACCTCTTCCGCTCTTGGCGGCGCAGGTGCAAGGGGCGGCGCCATCCTGGCTTTTAGTATGGAACCGCAGAAACAGACAAACTGGTGTTGGGCGGCAACCTCCAAGAGCGTGGATGACTATTTTTTAGGAAGTTCGACCTGGACCCAATGCAGAATAGTGAACACGACCTTGTCCGAAACCAGTTGCTGCGGCCCGGCCGGTGGTGATCTAGCCTGCAACCAACCCTGGTATCTCGACCGAGCGCTGAAGACTGTCAATGCGTATCGGGGCATGATTGGAACGGATGCGGACATTCCTACTGTGAAATCGGAAATCTCGAAGGACTGCCCATTGGGGGTTCGGATCGGGTGGAGAGGCGGCGGGGGACATTTTGTCATTGTGTACGGATGGTCAGTTACGTCTGATGGGACAATCATGCTGAGTGTCGACGACCCGATCCATCGAAGCACCACGCTCCCGGAGGCAAAGTTCCGAACGAAATATCGCTCCAATGGCCGATGGACCCATAGCTATTTTGTCACGAACCCTTCAGCATCAGGAGGCGCTATCCAGAGTGCTGACCTCAGGGCTTTTACCCTAGAGGAGATGGCGCGTGAGGGTATACTTGAATTTCCGGAAGCTTTGGGAGGTTAATATGGGTATTAGAAAATCCACTGGCCCAGACGCGACCCAACTGGTCGAAACGGCTCTAACGGAAATTCAGGACGCCACCAACATTCTGTCACCATTGGGCGGTGAGGAGCGCGCAATGGAACCAGAAGAGCTGCTGGAACCCCTCCCCGTTTATTCCGTGAGTCTTGAAGAACTTGCAGGGCACGAGCTGCGCCCCAATCTGCAACCGACTAGTTGGCGATATCTCATTTGGCAAGGAAACGAGCCCGTTGGCACCGCTGATGTCGACGCGGATGAATTGATCGAGGAAGACTCTCTGGCTGCGTTCAATCATGTCAGCCGCGGGGCACCGGCACGCCTGCTAAATCAGGCATTGCTTCTCGCAGAAGAAGAGTTTGAACACTCTGACGAACAGTTCGACTTGCGGATTCTTGAAATACCAGCGCTCAACCGTGTGGCACTTTGGCTCCAAAGTCAGGATCGACAGTTATTCATTCCCTATATTCGGCCGGACTTGCTCACCTCAGACCAACCACCACGGATCGAACCAGACTTTTTGGATGCACTACCGGATATCTCTGACCAAACGCCGGATAAAGGGACACCGACCGAACAGTAATACGCTCTGGTCCACGCCACTGCCTACAGTTACTACCAATTTTCAGAAGGAATGGTGGTTCGGGGGAGACTTGAACTCCCGACCTCGCGATTATGAGTCGCGCGCTCTAACCAGCTGAGCTACCGAACCGTTTCGCTGTTGCGAAGCGCGCCTCATACACGCGGTTTCCCGCCTCCGCAAGCACCCGGCCTGCACGCGATGCAGGAGAATTCCGGGCCCTCAATCGGCCGTCCCTGCCCCATTGCCCATACCGGAGACCCAGAGCGCCGCGATGAAGGCACCCTTGATGCGGGGAAGCAGGAGGAGCACCGCCCCAGTGACGGCGATGGCGGCCACCGGCAGAGCCGCCCAGAGCGGGAAGTGGCCGAACGATACAAAGAAGGTTATTGCCACGAGGAACGGACCGAGCGACAGGATGGTCAACCAGGCCGGGCCATCATCGGCGCGAATGCTGCCAAGCGGTTCGCCGCAATGATCGCACGCATCGGCCTGTTTCAGGTAAGCCCGGAAAATCCGCCCCTGCCCGCATTTGGGACACCGAAATCGAAGCCCTCGCCCTATGGCGGTCATCAGGCTTGGTTTCTGGTCTTGCGCAGGCGTGTGACCCGTCATGCCCGGATCAGGCCAATTGGCGGTGGTCTGCTTCGGCCGCTGCTGCGCGATCCGCAAGGAGGATGTCGACAAGCGTCGCGACCAGCGCACGCGGCCGGATCGGCTTTTCGATGATTGTGGTGAAGCCCGCCTCTTCGCACGCCAGACGGCGCTCCGGGCTGACATCCGCGGTCACCGCAATGACCGGCGCAAGTGCATTCGGGCCTCGCCCATCGCGAATGGCCTTGAGGACCTCGTCGCCGGTGGCCCCCGGCAGGTGAATATCTGTCAGGATGGCCTGATATGTGTTGGTCGCGGCGCGGTCGATCGCGTCTTCGGCGGTCTGGACCGAGTCTACCTGCCAGCCGGCGGCTGACAGGGCGCGGGTGACGACAAGGGCGCTGACGGCATGGTCTTCGGCCAGCAGGATGCGGCCGAGATCGAAGGCGCGCATGCGCGGCTTCGGCGGCGCACCGGTGACCGCAAGCCGCGGCCCCGCCCGTTCGACGGGCATGGTGACGGTAAAGATTGATCCGCCATTGGGATTGTCTGTCAGCAGGATTTCGCCGCCGAGACGCTTGGCCAGCCCCTTGGCAATGGACAGACCCAGGCCGGATCCGCCATGCGTGGCGGCGGTAGAGGCATTGGCCTGTTCAAAGGCTTCGAACAGGCGCGCCTTGTCGAGATCGGTGATGCCACAGCCCGTGTCTTCCACCGTCATGCGCAATTTAAGGTTTCCCGCGGCTTCGAATGTGGACAGCTCGACGCCGATATATCCGCGCTCGGTGAATTTCAGCGCATTGCTCATCAGATTGAACAATATCTGGCGCAGCCGCATCGCGTCGGCTTCCAGCCTTGCCACAGCGCCGCCGGCGACCTTGATGCGCAGGTCCAGCCGTTTGCCGGCAATACGCGACTGCCAGAGGTCACGCGCCTCATTCGCGAAATCGTGCAGGTCGAACGGCGCATTGTTCACGGTGAGCTTGCCAGCTTCCAGGCGTGACAGATCGAGCAGGTCGCTCAGCAGTCGGTCGAGATGGTGCCCGCTTTCCGAAATGGTGCGCGCGAGGCGTTTCGGCTCACCGCCGCTCACGCTGTCCTGCAACAGGTCAGCAACGCCGAGAATGCCGGTCAGTGGCGTGCGGATCTCATGCCCGACAAATGCCAGGAAGCGTGCCTTCTCTTGTTCGAAGGCGCCCGTATCCGTCCGTGATTTCTGTAGCCGCTTTTGGGCGATCTGCATGGCGCGGGCGCGGGCGGCGTTTTCCAGCGCGACGGCGGAGAGCATCGCCGCGGGGCTGATCAGGCCGAGATACTTGCCGTCAGACAGGACGATCACGCCATCGGTCAGCGCCGAGGTCGAGCCGTCCGCGGCGAGCTTTGCCACCAGGCCGATCGGTGTTCCAGCCTCGCACATGATGGGATGCTCGATCATGATTTCGGTAATGCGCGTGGTGCCATTGGCTTGACGGGCGCTGGGGGTTGCAAGCGCCTCGAACACGGACCGGCGCGAGACCATGCCCAGCGCAGCGCCATCGCTGACAATCGGCACGGCAAATACATCAGGATGGGCGAGCAACCGCGTAAAGACCGCTGACACGGTCGCAGCTGTGGGTACAGGCCGCACAGCGACCGCAATGTCTTCTACTCGTACCGGCATGAAAGCGACGGTGTCCTTACACAGGTTAAGAAGACACCTTGCTCCATAAACCTTTACGTGCGGCAAACACATCCCTAACCAAAAATGAACGCCCGATCCTATTGGAGGACCGGGCGTTCATTTCGGTAATCTTTCAGCGCGGGGGCGCGCCTAGTTGACGTCGCTGCGATGGTTCACGACCTTGCCGACGAGGCCGTATTTGACGGCTTCTTCCGCGCTCATCCAGAAGTCACGATCGGTGTCTTCCTTGATCTGTTCCAGCGACTTGCCGGTGGCGGCTGCGAAGATCTTGTTGAGGCGTTCGCGCATCTTGATGATCTCGCGGGCCTGAATTTCAACATCCGTGGCCTGGCCGCCAACGCCGCCCCGCGGTTCATGAAGCAGGAAGCGGGTGTTCGGCAGGCAGAAGCGGTTTTCCTTCTTCGCCGCCGCATAGATCAGCGCGCCAGCCGAGGCGACCCAGCCGGTGCCAAGGATTTTCACGGGCGCTTCGACGAACTTGATCATGTCGTGGATCATGTCGCCGCTTTCGACGTGACCGCCGGGCGAGGAGAGGACCAGCAGGATCGGCTCCTTGCTTTCGGCCGACAAGGCCAGCAGGCGCTGGCTGACACGGCGGGCGGCATGGAAATCGATGCCGCCTGTCAGCAGGATGGTGCGGGCCTTGAACAGCGCTTCCTCAAGGAAG
>TARA_R110002051_G_scaffold319116_1_pt1 | contig 12225 bp, 7 predicted proteins | sample TARA_R110002051 | Tara Oceans TARA_R110002051 (sample SAMEA4397023) | marine metagenome | biome: Polar Biome; feature: [MES] marine water layer (ENVO:01000295) within the mesopelagic zone...; material: water (ENVO:00002006), including particulate matter (ENVO:01000060) such as......
AGGGACGTGAAATTCAATGACGGCATACAACACAAAGGAGGAGGGGTCGAATTCGGAAAAAATGGAATTTCTGAAGCCAAATGGCGAACCCAACACTCCTTGCTAAGAAACGCGGATATATATCCAACACATGGCCTGGGGCCGATTGCCATAATGGCCGACATCAATCGAGGAAATAGGCTTATGACATTGACATCAAATGCGAGTAAAGCGAGGGGGCTTCACAACTATATAATAAACCACCCTAAAGGTGGTCAGCTACATCCCAATGCTAAATTAAAATGGAAATTGGGGGATGTCATAACCTCAACTATAGAGACAGCGAAAGGCGAAACTATCATTGTTACACATGATTGCAATTTACCAAGGCCATATTCCTTAGGTTTTCGGGTACAAGGAGTAAATGGATTGTGGGAAGTAGATGGAAATAGAATCTATATTGAGGGAGATTCTGAACATCACAAGTGGGATGATGCCAACAAATGGCTAGAACAATACGATCATCCTCTTTGGAAAAAGTATGGGAGTCAGGCTATAGGGGCTGGTCACGGAGGAATGGATTTTTTTGTAATAGATGCCTTTGTGGAATCTGCCAAGCGAGACATTGCCCCTCCAATGGACGTTTATGATGCTGCGGCTTGGAGCGCTGTTACTCCATTATCCGAGGCATCTATTGAAAATAATGGTGAGCCACAATATTTCCCAGATTTCACTAGAGGCACCTGGATAAAACGACAACCTTATAATTGGATGAAAACAGACTATTAAAAATAGCAAAATGATAATTATAGTATTTAATACTCCTCTATATCTATAAAAATGTATCCATTAGATGAGAGAATAAAAAAAGGTTAGGACATAAAAATATCTCAATAATTAAAAAATTAATCTAAAGATGGAAAACATAAAAGTAGCTAGCGTTCAATTTGAGCATAAAAATGGAGACAAGGTGTACAATATCAATAAAATCGAAGAATTTGTCCAACAGGCATGCAAAAATGATGTTGACATGATTGTTTTCCCTGAATGTTGTATTACAGGCTATTGGTACCTAAGAAAATTATCCAAAGAAGATTTAATGGCATTGTCTGAAAATATGTCAGATAGTAAGAGTGTACAATTAATAGTAAAAATGTCAAAAAAATACAATATTACTATTTGTACAGGACTAATAGAAAACCACAAGGATAATTTATATAACACGTACATAGTTGTGATGCCAGACGGAACTGTCAAGTATCATCGTAAACTACATTGTTTTGTAAATGAACATATGTCTTCCGGAAATGAATACACTGTAATAGATACTCCTTTCGGGTGGAAAGTTGGTATACTTATTTGCTATGATAATAATATTATTGAAAATACAAGAATAACTGCATTAATGGGGGCTGATGTAATTATTGCCCCACACCAAACTGGAGGGTGTAGAACAAGCGATCAGAACATTATGGGAATAATTGATTCTGCCCTATGGGAAAACCGCATTAAAGACCCTATTTCCATTGAAAAGGAATTTAAAGGGGAAAAAGGCCGAGGATGGCTCTTACGTTGGCTTCCTAGTCGAGCTCATGATAATGGGGTTTTCTATGTATTCAGTAACGGAGTTGGAAAAGACGACGACGAAATTCGAACAGGAAATGCAATGATAATAGATGCTTATGGCAGAATTATTACTGAAACATGGAAAGCGGCCGATGACATGGTTATTGCCAAATTGGACGCAAGTCTCCTAAATGACAATACAGGACAAAGGTGGATTACAGCCCGTCGCCCATCTTTATACAAAAGCTTGACCAAATTAACCGGAAAGGAGTTGGACATGTTTACCGCTAGATTCTCTGGAAAAGGAGCGTAACAAAGATCATAAATATATTTACTACGGCTATTTACGGAGGATTGATTCCGAGGTGCAAAATCAAATTTGCAAATGACCGAACTGTTAAGGTTTTAAGTCAGTTCACTGCCATTCAAACAGCAGTACAGGTCTAAAAAGTTGGAAATAGCCTACAATATGCAGATTATAGTTCATTATCTGCCATTATTTACAACGGTATTTATAATGAATACTATTAGCAACCAAATTCCAAAATAATTTTCAATAACATCTGAGAATTTGAATTAAATATGTTATGAGCGAATCATATAGAACAAAGAGATTTACTATAAACGATTTAACTAAAGTCCGTCAGGTACATTCACCAAAGATATCACCTGACGGCAACCATATCGTTTATGGAACTAGCGTTCAGATTTTGACTGAAAACACTAGGAGCGATCTTATTACAATCACTTCTCCGGATAGGACGATCAAAAAAACAATTGCAAAAGGAACTGCATATTGTTGGTCTCCTTCTAGCTTGGAAATAGCCTATGAATCAGAGGATGGGAGTTTATGTATTTATCATTTATTAAAGAGAAATACAATACGACTTGCCAAAATATATCATTCCTCCCATTTCATAAACCATTTGGAGGACAAGAGTCCAATTTGGTCTCCCGACGGGAAATATATTGCGTATCTGAGCGCTCCTATTATTAAATCCAACAATAAACAAGATCCAGGGACAAGAGTATTCAACAGACTTCTATATAAGTCTAAAGGAGGAGTTGGTAGAACTTATTACAATGATAATCGATTTACACAAATTTTCATTATTCCAGTTTCAGGAGGCGTGCCAGAAATGATTACCGAAGGGCCATATAACCACCACTCTATCTCCTGGTCCCCTGATACTTCGGAGATAGCATTTATCTCCAATAGATCATTAAACCCTGATGGAAATCAACTTAATGACCTATGGAAAATTAATATAGAAACGAAAGAAGTAACTAAGCTTACCGAAAGTAAAGGAACGGCTTATCAGCCAAAATGGTCTCCACATGGGAATTTCATTGCATATCTGGCTACAACTGGCTTAATAAACACCAACGATAGTATGGCTGAGGATACACATGCGTTCTATTTACCATCTTATGGAGGAACTTCCATTTGTTTAACCGAATCTCTAGATCGGAGAGTAGATAATATTTCTTGGCACCCTAATGCGAAATCCATTTATTTCACCGCAGAAAATGAAGGTAGGTTAACATTGCTTAAGGTGTTCCTCGACTCGAAAAAAATTAAAGCAGTTTTAGAGGACGGAGATTATAGTGTTCATGAATACTCAATGGATTTTAAGGTTGAAAAAATATGTTACTCTAGATCCGATATTCAAAATCCAGATGAAATTTTTATTACTCAACCGGATCGTTGTACAAAACAACAGTTAACCTATGAAAATAAAAACCTAATCGATGAATTTGAGCTGCAGAATGCCAAATCTTTTTGGTTTAAAAGCTTTGATGAAACACCTATACATGGATGGTTAATGAAACCTATAAATTTTGATGCCATGAAAAAGTACCCCCTGGCTTTGGTCATTCATAGTGGCCCCCATAATATGTTTGGCTATAAATTCGAAGAACTGATGCAATTACTTGCTGGGTGTGGGTATGGGGTTTTGTTTATCAATCCAAGAGGTAGTAGTGGCTACGGGCAAACATTTTCCAATGGAAATTTGATGGATTGGGGCGGGGGCGACTATAAAGATTTAATGAATGGTCTAGATTATGTCATTAATTTGAACAATTGGATAGACAAGCAAAAATTAGTGGTTACTGGTCAAAGCTATGGAGGTTATATGACTAACTGGATTATTACCCAAACCAATCGATTTAAGGCCGCAGTTGTAGATGGGGGAATAAGTAATCTTATCAGTTTTTCAGGAACCTCTATTTTGAGTTCCCTCATGGAATCGGAATTTAAAGGTAACATCTATAACAACTACACCGCTTTATGGAGATGTTCTCCCTTGAGGTGTGTGGACAAGGTAAATACACCTACATTATTCCTTCATGGTGAAACGGATAATGAGGTTCCCATATCACAGGCAGAGGAAATGTATGTGGCATTAAAGAAATTAGGTGTAAAAACAACCATGGTACAATATATAGGAGAAGGGCATGGTTGGAGGCCTAACTTAACACCTAAAAACAGGCAGGACCTGTACAGGCGTATGATAAATTGGTTTGATTTACATATAAGCGATGATTAAGCTTACATCCCTTAATGTCTTTTTACAAAATAGTAATTAGATATTTAAACAAAGTAAAAATCATTAAAATTAGGAAATATGAAAAAAGAGAATTGGCTATTTTTTGTTATAACACATGTTATATTCTTAGGTATCTGGGGGGCACTTGTTGAAATCCCCGAAAAAAATGGGTTTCCGGCAACCCTAGGATATGTAGTATGGGCATGTACAATGATTCCAGCTGCCATTGTAGCCCTGAAAATTAACAATTGGCAATTAGAGTATGACAAAAAGGCAATGTTCTTGGGCTTTTCGATAGGCCTCCTGGGATCAATCGGACAATTGGTTCTTTTTATAACATTAAAAATAGCACCTGCATACCTCGTTTTTCCACTGCTCTCTTTGACTCCCGTTGTTACAATCTTACTTGCTGTCGTATTTTTAAAAGAGAGAACTGGGCTTTTGGGGTGGCTTGGGATCGGCATTGCTGTTCTCGCTATCCTAATGCTTTCCTATCAACCGCCTGGAGATAAAACAGTCGAAGGATATTTATGGCTGATTTTAACATTAATACCTCTGCTAGCATGGGGCTCCCAAGGGTTTATAATGAGGTTTGCAAATGAATCAATGAAAGCAGAAAGCATCTTTTTTTATATGATGGTTTCATCGGTTTTACTTATTCCCATGGCAATTTATTTGACCGACTTCTCAGAACCAATCAATTGGAATTTTGATGGGCCTTATTTGACGGCCATAATCCAATTCTTGAATGCCTTTGGAGTATTATTTCTCGTTTACGCATTCAGGTTTGGAAAAGCAATTATTGTCGCTCCGATGACTACAGCGCTGTCACCAGTCTTAACTGTTGTTATATCCTTGGCCATTTATAACATAATACCACATTTTATTATAATAATCGGTATGGTTTCAGCAATTGCAGCTGCTTTCCTAATGGGTATTGAAGAAACAAAAGAGGAGAACCAAACAGTTAACTAAAAATAAGAACCACATAGGAATAATTCCAAAAAACATGAATATTGCAGTTGCACAATTCCAGCCACGAGATGGAGATAAAAAATATAATCTATCAACTATTGAAGGTTTAACAAAAAAAGCAAAAAGTAAGGGAGCAGATGTCATCAGCTTTCATGAAATGTCGATCACTGCCTACACTTATACAAAGGATTTGAACTTAGAGCAGATTACGGAGTTAGCGGAGGATGTGCCCTTGGGAAAAAGCACCCAAGAATTGATAAGGATATCCAAAAAATATGATATACCTATCCTTGCGGGCCTTGTTGAAAAGGAGGGTGATAGTATATTTAATACTTACATATGTGTAAACAGCAAAGGTCTTATCACAAAGTACAGAAAATTACACCCATTTATAAACCAGTATATGTCGGCTGGAAACGAGTACGTGGTCTTTGAATTGTTAGGGTGGAAGTGTGGTATTTTAATTTGCTATGACAACAACGTCATAGAAAACGTCAGGGCCACCGTATTAAAGGGAGCAGAATTAATTTTTGCACCACATGTTACAGGTTGTACGCCATCCTACATGCCAGGTAGAGGCTATGTTGATGATATGGTTTGGCAAAACAGGCATGAAGACCCCGTTCCCTTAAGACTCGAATTTAGTGGTCCGAAAGGTAGAGGATGGTTAATGAGGTGGCTTCCAGCTAGAGCTTATGATAACGGAGTTTACTACGCCTTTACCAACCCGATAGGTTACGACGGGGAACATTTGAAAAACGGCAACGCCATGGTTATTGATCCCTATGGCGAAATATTATCTGAAATAAATTCATTTGAAAATGATCTGACAATTTCAACCATCACTAAAGAAAAAATAGAATTGTCAGGGGGATGGAGGTATAGAAAATCCAGGAGACCGGAATTATATAAGGAAATAATTGGAAAAAACAACAACTCTGATACGACTCCTATTTGGACAAAGGATATCCCAATGACCAGAAAGTAAAAACCTTTTAAGCACCAAAATCTAGGGTATCAGCAGCCTATGAGACCGGGCTGCTGCAAATTAACACAAGAAAATAGAATTCAATAATGAAAAAAAAAGCAATTATCGTTACAGATGGTCTTTTACATACGGAGTATGCGAAAACATCCCACGGACTGATCCGAGGATCTAATCGCTTTGAAGTGCTGGGTATTATCGATTCAAAACATGCAGGTTTGGACGCAGGAGAAATTCTAGATGGGAAGCATAGAGGAATTCCTATAGTTGCATCAATTGATGAGGCGATTACAAAATTTATCAGCATAGACTATCTAATCGTTGGGGTAGCCACAAAGGGAGGTATACTATCCAAAACTATATTAAGCACGATTAAGCATGCCATTACTTATAAAATCCATATTGTCAATGGTCTTCACGACTTACTGTGTAAGGAGGAAGATATTGTAAAAATTGCAGCCAAAAATGAGGTTGAGTTGATTGATATTCGCAAACCAAAATCTATAAAAGATCTTCATTTTTGGACCGGCGAAATCTTTAACATAGATATTCCAATTATCGCCGTTTTGGGAATGGACTGTGCCATGGGAAAGCGTACCACCACCCAGTTAATGATCGAAGCCTGCAACAAAGTTGATATCCATGCAGAAATGATTTATACCGGTCAGACAGGTTGGATGCAAGGTAGCAAGTTTGGTTTTATATTCGATTCCACTATTAATGATTTTGTATCAGGAGAATTGGAACATTCCATAATTAGTTGTTGCTATGACACCAAACCGGACATGATATTTTTGGAAGGGCAATCTAGTTTAAGAAATCCAAGTGGACCATGTGGATTGGAAATGCTTATTTCTGGAAATGCCAAACATGTGGTACTAGTCCATGCACCGAACAGAAAATATTTCGATAACAATTCGGAATGGGGTAATATACCATCCCTGGAATCAGAAATCGAAATTATTGAAAAATTTGGATCTAAAGTTATAGCCATTGCACTAAATACAAATGGCTTCTCATTTGAACAAGCTAAATTCACGAAATCGGAATTAAAGAATTTATTAAATCTTCCAGTGGTTCTGCCTATTGAAGAAGGAGTTCAAGAAATTATTACAGTCCTTAAATCACTAAAAAATGAAAATAAAAGAAATTAATGCATTCTCGCAAAATTTAGCCCTTTCAAAGCCATATAGCATTGCCTACCAAACAATTTCCGATGTAAAGAATATATTCCTTGTGGTTACATTGGAAAACGGGATTATAGGTATCGGTTCTGCCAATCCAAATTTCGAGGTAGTAGGTGAAACTCCTTCACAAACTCTAGAGAATTGTATTTCAGATTTTTGCCAATCTTTTGTAGGGAAGGATATTCGCCACTTCAGGAATATAATCAAAAGTATCGAAACCGCTTTTCCAAATAAACCAGGAACTCTTGCCATATGGGATATAGCCTTACACGATGCATTTGGTAAATATTTAGACATCCCTGTTGTAGGACTGTACGGACAATGTATTGAACGACTACCTACTTCCTGTACTATAGGTATTATGGGTGTTGAGGAAACTTTAAGAGAAGCAAGAGAATATGAAAGTTTGGGATTTAATGTGCTTAAAATTAAAACTGGACTAGACATTGAACTTGATATCGAAAGAGTAATAAAGCTTAATGAAAGATTTAAAAAATTAACTATTCGTGTAGATGCCAATCAAGGTTATACAAAAGAGCAACTATTACAATTCGTTCGTGCAACGGAGAAGTATAATCTACAACTAATTGAACAACCTATCCCGGTAGGAGAGGAGAGCCAGTTGGTTAAATTGGATGAAAAAATTAGAAAATTATTAGTGGCGGATGAAAGTCTTAAAAATAGCACTAGTGCAGTAACTTTAGCTGTAAAACCACAAATCTTTGGCGTCTATAATATTAAGTTGATGAAATGTGGAGGCCTTATCGGGGCTTTCGAAATCGCAACAATCGCTAAAGCTGCCAATATAGATCTCTTTTGGGGTTGTAACGATGAAAGTATTGTAAGTATTACTGCCGCATTACATGCCGCGTTTGCCTGCCCGAATACCAAATATCTGGATTTGGACGGTAGTCTTGACTTAGCAGAAGATCTAGTTCATGGAGGATTTATTCTGAAAAATGGAGAGCTGAGTATTGGCGGAAAATCAGGATTTGGAGTTGAAATTAATTAATTTAATATTTAAGCAACTATTGTTTTTATCTTGTGCACATGTGGATTGACATTTATAAATATTGAATATTGAATATGCACTTTTTCCTAATGTTCTAAAGCGTGGGATTTATAGATATCCCTTCGATATCCGCCTTAAAAAACACACGAAACTACGGCTTAATTAATCCTTGGGGTTTCCTTTCGGGATAGTTTTCCTATACCACAGGTCTGTTTTATAGTTTTGTTCTTGGAAGTGTTCACTGCTCTCAATTTGCATCGCCTTGACATAATTCCAAACAGGAGTTTATCTTGCCAAGTTTACACACCTTCCATTCAGGTCCTTAATAGCTTTCACTACGTAAATTACTTACAAATCTTTTTTCTGGACAAGCTCCACTTCACCATTGAAATTGGGTGGTCTTGCTTTATTTAGCTCCAACGTCACCCCATTTCATAATCGTTTTACGGAACTTCTGCCCAAAGAACTTCCCACTACGACCGGTCAGGATTCTTGGCGTGGAAATGGGAATTTAGTCCTTGTTTTACCATATAATTCAGCGTATTTAAAATGGATCGACGTGGGTATATCTTGGTAACTAGTAAATTCATAAAATTTCGATAAAGGTGAATCAAAAACCAAGGAGCCATTTTACAGTTATCCATTTGAATACACCCATGAAACTGTCCGATCGTAACAAATTTATTTGCGCCCCTTAAGAACCTTTTTCTTGACAAGGCCAACAATTACTTCTTTTCAGTTTTCTTGGGTAGTCAATTCAAGTTTAATTACCCCATTTATGGTTTTGTTCAGCTAAGTATAACATTGTTATTCTAGACCTAACCTTTCTAGATAAGTTAACACCATAATAGAAATATCTTTATGGTTGTTTTTCATATAATACAATTTAATATTTTGTTAAATGGAAAAGGGGTTAAGCCATAAAGCCACCCCTAATTCCAAACTAACTCAACCAACTCAACTAACTCCGTTTTGAACAATTATGCATTATATATTTTGACTTTTTTAGTTGAACTAAATATTTTCGCCCATACCTTTCCAATTGTTGAGACTTTGATCAATTTCTTTCAAACGCAGAATAGGATGGTAAGCAGATCAAATATTAAAAATCTCGAATATATAGACAACTATGGAAATGAACTTTAAACAATCATCTGTTGCCTTTTCATTTTATTTAGTTAATCAAATATGCTACCGGGATGTTCAAATGGTACATTGGGATTTGCATCCCACCACACCTTGGTCAGTAAACCATCTCCGCCGATTCTATCAGAAGCTTCTTCATAATTGAAGCTATTAAAGTTAGCTTCGGCAAAAGGATACGTTAATCTCCTTGGTATTTGACCATCGGTATCGCCAACCATTGATCCTATCAATATTTTAGGATAACCTGTCCTTCTCCATTCGGCGAATGCTTCATAGATATTAGGGAAAAGAGCAACACTTTTCTGCCTAATAATTTGCTCCAACTGTTCTTCTGCATTTCCTTGAAGAGTTGCAATAGGGTCCAACATAAACTCATCAATTTCGGCATTGTCGACCCCATGAAGTTCCATATTTGCCCTAACACCTCTTTTATACCAAGTATCTGCATCCGTTTGGCCCAGACCTAATATCGATTTTGATTCAGCAAGTGCAAAACATACTTCACTATAATCCATCACATATAAATCCACAATAGGCTGCCTATATTTTACTCCAACCTTACTTAGGACACTATCCTGATACATTGCAAATTCATTTTCCCCCAAAAGGCCGATTGGCCTACCTCTGTAATTCAATAAGCTTGGGTCATCCTGACTTTCTGCCAGTGCAACTGATCTAGGCGTAGGTGTTGCCATTATGGGACGTCTCGGGTCTTCACCCTCATTTAAGATATCAATAATCGCTTTACCCATATATCCATTAATTGCCCCATTATTAAACACAATTTCATTGTATAACGAATTTTGATTGCTTTCAAAATCGTCACTGGTTGTGACAAAGGCATTTTCACTATTATCTTGAATAAAATCCGAAGTAAGTACATCGCTAATCTCTGTTGAAGCAAGAGAAGGATCTACATAACGTACCCTTAGTGCCAATCTCAACCTCAAAGAATTGGCTAATTTTTTCCATTTAATAATATCACCGGCATAGATCAAGTCAGCACTACCGAAGTTATCAGTAGAATTTTCATCAAGATCACCAGCAGCTTCTTTAAGTTCGTTCAACATATCTTTATAAATACTCTCTTGTGTGTCGTACTTCGGTTGTGCTATCACTTCTTCGGACGGTTGCACTGCCTCTGAGTAAGGAATATCCCCATATAAATCCGTCAGATATTGAAAGATATATACTCGCATAACCCGAGCTATGGCATTTCTATTAATTTTTTCAGGATTATTATTGGTCAACCTGATTATTTCTGATATATTAAGAAGATTGTTATACCCTTTATTAAATTCTCCTCCATAATCAGTAGCATCAAAAATGAGACCACCTCCGGACGCCCAATAACCCGCAAAACTGGCAATTCTACCGGTAGGCTTATTATCACTTATAAAAACCTCTTTTTGTACTTTAGTTAAGAGTAAAGCTTCATCAAGTTGTTCTTTCGTTAACAAGGATGGATCTGTATTCAAACTTTCGAAATCATCAGTACATGAATTGCCAATTACAAGCACCGTGGCAATCACAGAAAACATTTTAATTAAATTACTATATTTCATCACTTCGTATTTATTTGTTTATATCATTTAAATCTTATGCGCAACTTACAATGAGATTGACATCAATAATTAAATAAGGTTTTGGTCATTGCCTCATTATTAAATTCGATAATTGCTATCATATCAAAATCCCAAATTGAGGTTTACTCCAAAACTCCTTGTTGATGGAAGGGTATAAGACTCTGATCCTTGTGTGCTAGATTGAGAACTAAAGGCTGCTTCAGGGGTAATACCGATACCTTGCATGTGCTCTTCGATATACCAAAGGTTTCTTCCTACCAAGGAAATTTTGGCGCTAGAAAACACAGATTTCTTTAATAATGATTTAGGAAAATCATAAGCTAGGCTAACTTCCCGTAGTGAAATATAGCTTGCGTCAAGAACAAACTCCTCCAAAATATCGTTTCTGGTCCACCGCCCCGTTAAATCAAGCCTAGATAATTCAATGTCACTCTTTTCGCCTGCTGAAAGATGTAAAACCTGATTCCCATTTCCGTCATCTATATAATAATCGTTTTCCATCACACCGTCGGCTATTCCCACCCATTCACCTTCTGAATTTTGAAAGAGATTCTGGTCTGTAAATACGCCTGTACCTCGTGCAGCTTGAATATATTTAGTACCTGATAATAATTCTCCTCCCATTTTTATGTCGATAAGGGTATTCAAGGTAAAGCCCTTGTACGAAAAACGATTTGTAAGTCCTCCGACCCAGTCTGGTTGAATATTCCCTAAAACTTTCACCTCTGTGCCATCGCGTTGGTATCTTCCAAAATTATCCAATAATTTTTCGCCTTTTTCATTTCGTTTATACGCAAAACTTACAATATTTCCAAAGTCTTCTCCTGGCCTAGCTTCAATTGTCCCCCATCTATCTTGTCCCATTTGATGTGCCTCGATTCCATCCACCAGGGATACAACCTTTGATTTATTCTTAGCATAATTAAAAATCAGGTCCCATTTAAAACTGTTGGATATTTTAATTGGAGTAGTGTTGATCAACAATTCAATTCCTTCATTGGTTATTTCACCAGCGTTGATTACCATTGTCCCAAAACCGGTGGCGTCTGAGATATTAACGGGCAATATCTGATTATTTGTGGATGAATTGTAATAAGTCACATCAACACCTATCCTATTATTGAACAAGCGAATATCTGCGCCAAATTCTACCGCTTGTGTCAGTTCATTTTTTAAATCGGGATTTGGTATCCTATTTTGTATTTGAGCCATACCCTGTCCATTTATGGTTTGGGTC
>TARA_R110002051_G_scaffold186539_4_pt1 | contig 12223 bp, 14 predicted proteins | sample TARA_R110002051 | Tara Oceans TARA_R110002051 (sample SAMEA4397023) | marine metagenome | biome: Polar Biome; feature: [MES] marine water layer (ENVO:01000295) within the mesopelagic zone...; material: water (ENVO:00002006), including particulate matter (ENVO:01000060) such...
GCCGGTTATCACGGCGGAGCAGGCCATGCAGGTGGCGTCGCTCAGCCAGTCCGCTTCCGGATCAGCGCCGGACTCGAACGAACCCGAGACCATCCCGTTCCAGATCGTTTCGGCCGAGGACATTCCCTCGCGTCCGGGCGATAACGCCCTCGACCAAGCGACCTATGTCGCAACCGGCGTCATGCCGTCCGAAGCCCCGGTCTATCCCGCCGACGATCCGATTGGCGCATGGATTGCAGAATCCCTGCAGCTCGGCCCGCAATCGGGACAGGTTCTCGTGCCACCCGCGCCCATTGCACGGCCCGACGGCCTGGCGCTCGACACAATGAGCACCAACAGCGCCGAGACGGTTCCGGCCGGTGGCTGGGTGGTCCAGGTCGGCGCCGCCGATAGCGAAGACAACGCCGAGCAGTTGCTGAGCGAAGCGACCCGCACATACGATCAGCTTGCCAACCTTCGCAGCTATGTGGAGACCTTCGAGCGCAACGGAGTGACCTATTACCGCGCCCGTTTCGCCGGCTTTGCCGATCGCACGCAGGCCAGAACCACTTGCGATGCGCTCTCACAAGCCGCGATCAACTGCCTCACGGTTCAGGGGTAACAAACAGGACGACCGACGGTCTTCGACAATTGGCGCAGATGTATGGAGTAGCCCAATGAGCGAAATGACACGACTTTCCGAGCTTGGCCAATTTCAGCCCCGCTCGCCACTGGCCTCGGACGATGACGCGGTTCGCGCCCAGTCCCTGCGCCTGCTGGCCCGCGGCCTGGGAGAAAACAAGCCCGTTCACCGCCGCATGTCGGACATGCTCTCGGTCGTACTGGCCCTTTCGTCCCGTACACGCCGCATGGTCCTTCCCCGCGTGTCGGTCGATGTCGATGTCTTCGATCCCGCCGGACGCCGCGCCCTGCGCATGTATATGCCCCAGGAAGACTAGTGTCAGCGGAACCGCTTGCCCCTGCTTGCGTTGCCTGAGGTATTGGCAACGGAGGCAGGCATGGCACTCACAGGCAAGATCGCTCTGGTGACCGGCGGCGGTTCGGGATTGGGCAAGGCCAGCGCCCTCAAGCTGGCTGCCGAGGGCGCCGACATCGCCCTTCTGAGCCGTACGATGGAAGAGGTCGACGCCGTCGCCCTTGAAATCAACCGATTGGGGCGCAAGGCCCTTCCCCTCTATGCCGACATCTCCGATGTCGCCGACATGCAGGGAGCATTCGATCAGATCACCGAGACGTTCGGACGGCTCGACTTCGTTTTCGCCAATGCGGGCATAAACGGCACCTGGGCGCCAATCGAGGATCTGACGGTCGACGACTGGGACCGGACCATCAATGTCAATCTGCGCGGCACGTTTCTAACCCTCCATCACGCCGTGCCCCTGATGAAGGCGCACGGAGGATCGATCGTCATAACCTCCTCCATCAATGGAACGCGGACCTTCACCACGGCCGGCGCGTCCGCCTATTCCACAACAAAGGCCGGTCAGCTCGCCCTCGCCCAGATGGCCGCGCTCGAGCTTGCCAAGCACCGCATCCGCGTTAACGCCATCTGCCCCGGCGCCATCGAAAGCCAGATCGATGAGAACACCGAGCGCCGCAATGTGGAAAAAGCAGCCGAACCCGCCCACTACCCCGATGGAGACATTCCGCTGACGGACGGCGCCCCCGGCAAAGCCGAGGACGTTGCAGATCTGGTCTGCTTTCTGGCCTCGGATGCCTCAAGGCACATCACGGGAACGCCCATCTGGATCGATGGGGCGCAATCGCTGCTGATCTGAGAAGGCCCGCGCCTAGACCGTTCCCGCCAGGACACGCTGATCGCGCGAACTGTGCTCACCGGTACGCCGATGGCGCGAAAACAGGTTGAGTGCTTCAAGCAGCAACCGATATTCCTGCCGCGCCCCGATATGGCTCATGGTCGGCATGCCCCCCAGTGCCTCCGCATCGAGCGGATCGAAAACCGTCATGCCGATGGGAAACAGCGACCGGAAGATCACCCGCTCGGCAATGCCGTCGGACACACGGCATCCGACACGCTCGGCAACGTTTTCCAGCCCGGTCTGCACCAGCCTCGTGTTGCGCGAATTGAGCATGGAGATGCGATTGCGCACCATGACCCAGTCGATGGTGCGCCCGTCGATAGCCAGCCGCTCCCGGCGCGAGCGTTGGACCAGCCGCGTATAATGACTCAATTCGATCAAGGCACCGCTGTCAGGTTCGATCCGGGCAATCACATCCAGATCGATCAGACTGTCGTTAAGTGGGGTAATCAGCGTGTCGGCCAGCGAGTGGGCGATGCGAGTGAGGTGGGTGTCAAAGCCGGGCGTGTCGATGATAAGATAGTCAACATCTCTTTCGACTTCCGCCACCGCCCGGCGAAACATCTCGAACTCGGTATCCGCATTTTTCTCAAGCGAGTCACCCCTGCCCTGCGGCAGGTGAAAGTGCGTGGAGTGGGGAACCTTGAGACCATGGGCATTCGCCCATTCCCGGCGATTGCGCACATAGGTCGTCAGCGTGTGCTGACGGCTGTCGGCGTCGATCGTGGCGACGCGAAAGCCTTCATAAAGCAGGTGGACGGCAAGATGAATCGCCGTGGTGGACTTGCCCGAGCCGCCTTTTTCGTTGCCCAGAACGATAACATGCGCGTTCGATCGCTGCATTTGATCCGACTCTAACCCTTGCCCCCAAAAGCGTTGCACAGCTTGTGTGCTTAACAAAACCCGCACAAGTACGAATTTTGCGCGTTCGCCCCACCTTAGCTCGTATTTGATTTACATTTTATAAACGAATGACCAGCCCAGTTTGCCCGCGCTGGCCATTTCGAATCGCAGACATGGCCCGATCAGATCAAATCCAATAGGGGGGCACCCCGTAATAGGTGTAGATGTCCATGGCCCGCTGGCGGTCATCCCAGGCAAAGTCATCGTCGGGTTCGTAGCGCGGTGCGGCATCGAGGTCTGCCTTGGAGATGTCGGTACGGTATCCGCCAATGCTTTCGTCATAGGTCAGTTTGGCCCACGGGATCGGGTAATGGTCGTCCCCGATGCCCAGAAATCCGCCAAAGCTGAGAACCGCATAGCCAACCTTGCCGCTGACCTTGTCGATCATGACCCGTTCGATGGTGCCGATCTTGTCATTGGCCAGGCTGTAAACCGCAGTACCTTCAACCTTGTCGCTCCCGATCAGATTGCCGCTTTCGCGGCGATCCAGATCGCGGGCTTCAAGCCCGTTGTCCGTTCTCGAATCCATTGTAAATCTCCGTCGCTGGTTGCACTGAGGAGTCAACGGAATGGAGTCTGTGGAGTTCCAGCTTCAGGCAACTAAGGCAGGAGGCCATTGAACCGGCTTAAAGCAGCCCCAGTTGGGCCAGCTCTTCGGCCATGCCTTCGGGCGGCGTTTCCTCTCCCGCCCGGGCAAGATCGGGTGGCGCATCCTTGGCCTGCAGGTAGCGCCAGCCCTGAAATGGCCGACGCGGATAAGGCGCCGTGCGGATCAGCTCGGGCTCAAGAAGAATGTCGCAACACGACCGCCCCTCCCCGTCGGTTTCAGCCTTGAGGTCGGCAATCGCCTGACGCGCACGCACCGCACCGGCAATAACCCAGTATAACGATCCCTGTCCCACGATCTCGTCGGCCCTTTTGGGCACCATGCGGGTGCGATGGACATTAAGCCCGTCGGGGCGTCCGAAGCCTTGCTCGCGGCGCAGCGCGCGCCATTCGATCAACTCCTCCACCGAGGAAACGCCAACACAAAGCTTGATGATATGCATGGGGAACCACCCAAAAAGAAAATGGGGCGACCGTTTCCGGGCACCCCATTGTCGTATATGAATCTGTCTGTTGCCGAAAGGCCGTATCAGGCGCCAGCAATGACAGAGACAATGAAACCGAGCGAGATCAAGCCGACACATGTCCAACTTGCAGCCCGCCAGCATACGGCCTTGGATTGGCTACGCATGCAAGCTCCTTGCGCTGTTGCAAAAGCGGCGAGCGCGATTGCCGCCACTCACCGGTAACGCCTAATTAACTACCCAAAGCCGGTTCCGCAAGCCATGATTGAGCCACATTCGCGCAAATCTCACTTGCAATATTCGCATGACGGGCGAATCGCACTCAGAACAGTCCGAACCACCAGCCCGCCAGGGTCAGGAAGGCGAAAAAGCCGATCACATCGGTAAAGGTCATCACAAAGGTCGAGGAGGCCACGGCCGGATCGATCTTAAGCCTGTTGAGAAGCATCGGGATGAGAATTCCGCAGCCCCCGGCAACGATCATGTTGACCACCATGGCCAAGCCGATCACCATCCCGAGCGCCGGGTTGGCAAACCGGAACCCGGTGATCACCCCGAGGAGCACCGCAAAGATCACACCGTTGGTCAGCCCGACGAGCAATTCGCGTCGGATCAGCCGCCAGGCGTTGTTCCTGTCGAGTTCCCTTTGCGATATGGCCCGAACGGTGACCGTCATGGTCTGCGTGCCTGCAACCCCGCCCATCGAAGCAACGATGGGCATAAGAACCGCCAGAGCAACCATCTGCTCGATGGTGCCGTCAAAGAGCCCGATGACCAGCGACGCCAGCGTGGCGGTGCCCAGATTGACCAGCAGCCACGTCGCCCGGCTGCGCACAACGCCGGGCACCGTGCGCGAAATGTCTTCGTCACCCACACCGCCGAGACGATGGATATCCTCGTTGGCTTCTTCATTGATGACGTCAACGATATCGTCGATCGTCAGGACGCCCACCAACCGCTTGCTCTCATCGACCACGGCGACTTCGATCTGATCGTAGCGCTCGAAGATGCGCGCCGCCTCTTCCTGATCGAGCGTAGCATCGATCTGGCGGATCTGGGTGTTCATGATCTCTTCGATGCGTGTCGCCCGCTGAACCCGAAGAATGCGGTCGAGCGGGATGGTGCCAAGCAGGTTGAACCCGGGATCTACGACATAGATCTGATAAAAATCGTCGGGCAGATCGTCATTGGTCCGCAGATAGTCGATGGTTTGCCCTACCGTCCAGAACGGCGGAATGGCAATGAATTCGGTCTGCATCCGCCGTCCGGCGGAATCTTCGGGGAAATCCAGGCTTCGTTTGAGCGAGATGCGATCGAAAGCCGGCATCTGGGCCAGAATTTCGTCCCGGTCCGCAGCATCGATATCCTCGAGAATATAAACGGCATCGTCATTGTCGAGATCGGCGACGCCGCGCGCGATCTCGGCATTTGGCAATTCTTCCATCAGCTCGATACGAACCGAATCGTCGACCTCGGTCAGCGCCGAATAATCGAAGGCATGGCCCAGCAGCATGACCAGCCGCACCCGATCATCAGCCGGCAGCGCCTCGATGACGTCGCCGGTTTCCGATTCATGGAGCGGCTCCATACGCTTGCGCAGAGCCTCGGCATCCCCTGTGTCGATCTCGGCGCGCAGCGCCTCGTACCAATCGGAACGGAGCCGGCCGTTCTCGTCATAGATGGTTTCGGGAATTTCGTCGGGTTCCGGTCCGGTCGATGCAGCGTCTTCCATGCAACTCTCCTTCCCGGTTATTGCGCAGGGCGCGCGACTCTTGGTTCCTGGCTATGGCGTAACCCATCCGCCTGCCATTTGCCACAGCGCAATCGCATGGCAGCTGCCCGCCACCGCCGCCCGCTAAGTAGTTTAGCCTAAAGCCATATAAGGGCGACCTTATCGTCATACCCATCACGTTGCGCCATGCAACGGAGGCTGGAATGCGTATCGGTGGCCCTAGGCTCAAAGGATGGCCCATCGCCGGGTGGACGGTTTGCGGCCCGCTATTCTGCGTTCTGGTGGCGCTCGGTTACAACGTCGTGACATTTGCGGCCTTTCCCATGGAAATTCAGATCCGCGCTGTCTTTGCGGCCATCGTCGTGCCACTCGGGCTGGCCGCACCGTTCTTTTTCTATTTTTCTCTCAAGCTGCGCGAGTTGGCGTCTGCCAACCGCCAGCTCAGCCTTCTCGCCGCCACCGACGGGCTGACCAATTGCCTCAACCGGACTGCCTTTACGGCACTGGTCGAAGCGCGGCTCGAAGCACTGGTCCCTCAGGGCGATCACGTCCACGGCGCCTTGCTCATCATCGACGCCGACAATTTCAAGCAGGTCAACGATCGCTTCGGTCATCACAATGGCGATATCGCCCTGACCCTGATCGCCCGGGCCATCCGCTCCTCGGTGCGCGCCGGCGACAATGTGGGGCGGCTGGGCGGCGAGGAGTTCGGCGTCTTCCTGCCCGTTGTCGACCGCTATGGCGCCGAGACCGTGGCCGAGCGGCTCCGCCGCGCCGTCGAAAAGCTGGCCTTCGTTGCCGATGGTCATCGCCATCAGCTTTCTGTGAGCGTCGGCGGCGTGGTGTTCGATCGCCGCACCGGCTTTGAGGACTTGTTCAAGCTGGCCGACGAGCGGCTCTATGTCGCCAAGAACGAAGGGCGCAACACTGTCAGGCTGATCGGCTGCACAAACAGCGGGGCCGGCTTTGCAATCCTCGATACCTGAGGCTATCTAGGCCCATGGCCGCCGACCCGTCCTCCATCAAGCACTATTTCGACGACGACGCTGTGGCCGTCGCCAAACGCCTGATCGGAGCCCGATTTCTGGTCGATGGCATCGGCGGCACTATTGTCGAGACCGAGGCCTACACTCGGGACGAACCCGCGTCGCACAGTTTTCGCGGCCCCACGCCCCGCAACAAGCCGATGTTTGGCAGACCGGGCACCGTCTATGTCTATCTCAGCTATGGCATCCACTGGTGCGTCAATTTCGTGTGCCGTCCCGGCAGTGCCGTCCTCATCCGCGCGCTCGTGCCTGTCGAGGGAATAGAGGAGATGGTCGGCCGGCGCGGCCTCTCGGACACGCGAAAGCTCTGCGCGGGTCCAGGACGGCTGACACAAGCGCTCGGCATCGATCTCAGCCACAATGACCGTCCCTTGTCCGATCCGGCTTTCAGCTTCGCCCCGGCCCCTGTCGAGGGGCCGATCCTCACCGGCCCGCGCATCGGCATTACCAAAGCCGTCGACCTGCCCTGGCGGTTCGGACTGCCCGGCAGCAAATATTTGAGCAAGCCTTTCACGAAAAACGGCTCCTCAGAGGTCTGAGGAGCCGTGCGAAATCTGATTGGATCAGGCTTTAGGCCTGGATGACCACCACGCGGGTACCCGAGGGCACGCGCTCGTAAAGGTCGATGATATCGTGATTGAGCATGCGAATGCAGCCCGACGACATCGCCAGCCCGATCGATTGCGGCTGGTTGGTGCCGTGGATACGGAACATCGTGTCCCCGCCGCTCCGGTAAAGATAAAGCGCACGGGCTCCCAAAGGATTGTTCGGCCCGCCCGCCATGCCGTTGCGATAAGGCCCGTTGGCCTCGGGATCGCGGCGCAGCATGTTTGCGGTGGGTGTCCAGCTCGGCCATTCCGCCTTGCGCCCGATATAGGCATTGCCGCGTAGCGCAAGCCCTTCGCGTCCGACACCGACGCCATAACGCATCGCCTTGCCCTCATCTTCGACAAGGTAAAGGAAGCGGGCGGGCGTATCGACGACGATAGTGCCCTTGGGATGGTTGGTCTCATAATCTACGCGCTGCCGCCGCAACTCCGGCTTTATGAGCCGTGCGTTCAGCGCGGCAAGCGGAAACGGCTCATCGGTCACGGGCCCGTAAGCATTGACCATGGACATGGAAGAAACGGAAGAAGAGGTGCGCGTTGAACACGCAGCCAGAAAAAGCGGAAGCCCTACAAGAAATCCGCGGCGTGTCAGGCTCATCGATAGCTACCCAGGCAAGAATCAACAACGTGAGCAATAATTAACCACAAGGGTTAAAACTTCTCTCACCATAATTCCGCCCCATGACGGCCCGATTGCGGCTTTTAAGCGATCCTGGCCGGGACCGCGACAAATCTGCAACACCTCCGTGTCCAACGCCGGACGTCACAGAGAGGAGCATCGGACCCGACACCCCTTTCCGTTCGATGCCAGTTACCCTTGCGGGCCCGGCGCCGACGTCATGCTTGTCGCAGCAGTGGGAACCCCGCCGTCTTCGGATGGCGGCATGTCGCATGCGGCAGCCGCCAACAATAGTGGCAATGCAAGTACAGCAAGAATTTTGCGCATTTTTGTCTCTCCCTGTTTAATGCACGGTTGATTGGGATGGTCAGTTCGCCGGCTGGACAATCGCCTCGATGGCGCCCCCGACTTCTTCGGCAAATACCGGATCGGCCTGTGCCGCGGTCAGAATGGCGTTGTACTCATCGACCGAAATGCCATCGGTGCTTTCAACTGTGCTCGCCATTTGCTCCTGGGCCATCATCTGGATTACTGCCCGGTCGTCGTCGGTCTCGGCGCTTTGCAGCTGCTGTTCCGCCTGCATGCCGATATCCATGATTTGAACGTAAGCGACCGCGAATGACTCAATCTGACCTTGGTCAAAATCAGTGGCAGGCGCCGCCATGGGGGGCTGCTCAGGAGTTGCCGGTGCGGCGTCCTGAGCCAGAACCGCACCGCCTGCGCTTGCTGCGAATATGACGCTGGCGGTCAGTGCGGTCATGGTGTTTCGAATACCCATTTTGTGTCCTTTTCCGTTCGGTGTGGAACGCCTCTCGGAGACGAACTCAATTTGTCGGGCTTTCGCAAACCCAATCCCGCAACCCTCTTGGACGATGATGACGAGAATGTGATCGGCGATAGATTGCCGGAATTCGGGCATTTCGGACCCATCCGACCGAGCATGCACCGATTTTGCCGGTACGGCCCCGAGCCTCCGACCCAACCTCCAGTTCCAGGTGATCGAAGCGCGGCAGACATGCAAAAACACCTCTGACGCCCTTATGATCTGTGAGGCGGATCCGGAACCCTTGGCCCGCCCAACGCCTTTGAGCGACAGACGTGAACAAGGAGACATGGCCATGCCACGCGGAGATAAATCCAAATACACCGACAAACAGGAACGCAAGGCCGATCACATCGCCGAAGGTTACGAAGACCGCGGCGTTTCCGAGGATGAAGCCGAGCGGCGCGCCTGGGCAACCGTCAACAAGGAATCGGGCGGCGGCAACAAGTCGGGCTCGGGCCGAGGACACAAGGACACTCACGAAGCTGCCCGCAAGGGCGGCAAAAAAGGCGGCGAAGCCAGCGCAAATCGTCCGGCCAGCGAACGTTCCGCCTCAGCCAAGAAGGCGGCGGAAACCCGCAAGAAGAACGCCGAGCACGCCCACTAGAGCCGTTGTTTTGTCGCGCGTCCGAACCGCAAGACCGTTTCCATCCCCGATCGCGTCGAGGACATGCTTTTGCTGGGACGCGCTCCAGGATGACCGGCGTAATGTAATGAAAATGGCCCCTGGGCCAGAGATGGTGCGGTCGAGAAGACTCGAACTTCCACGGGAGTTACCCCACAGCGACCTCAACGCTGCGCGTCTACCAATTCCGCCACGACCGCACTGTCTGGGGAATGCTGCACCCTCGGGCGAAGCGAGGCTGCATGTAGCAAATGGTTTGGTGTCCCTCAAGGGCTATTTCGCCGTTTGGGAATAAAGTTTTGCGCTGAAGCGGTTCCAGCATAAGTGGAAGCCACCTATCCGGTTCGGAAGCGCGACAAACAAAGGCTCAGGGCAGTTTGAGCGATTCAGACAAAAGCAAAAAATGCTCCGGGCGTCAGGCGGGCTTGATGACCTTCTCGGTGACCACCACATTAAGCTGTCCCTCGTCGACCTGAACCTCGCCCTTTGCGATCAGCGTGTTGTTGGCATAGATACGCATGGCGTCGTTCTCGAAGGCATCGAGTTCGATCACCGCGCCGCGCCCCATGCGCAGCAGGTGATGGACCGGCAGGACGGCCGCCCCCAGTTCCACGGAGACATCGATTTCGATGGTTTCAAGCGTATTCATCAAAAAATCCGGACCGCCAGATGCAAATCATACGGCGAGAATCGGCTTTCCCCGCGCGTCGGCTTCGACATTGAGGCGTCATGGTTAGTGAAGCGTTAAAGACTGACCAGATGAACATTTGTGCGAGCGCGCCCAAGCTCAAACGGACCGACGGAATTCCGGCCAACTGGATCATTGCCGAGTCGCAGGTGGAATACCCCGATGCTCTTGCGGCAATGGAAGGCCGCGCCCGCGCGATTGCAGCCGGTGAGGCGTCCGAAGCCATATGGCTGGTCGAGCACCCTCCCCTTTATACCGCCGGCACCTCCGCCAAAACCGAGGACCTTTTAATACCCGACCGTTTTCCCGTGTTCGAGGCGGGGCGGGGTGGACAATTCACCTATCACGGCCCCGGCCAGCGGGTCGCCTATGTGATGCTCGACCTTCGCGAGCGCGGACGGGACATCCGATGCCTGGTGGCCGGGCTTGAAAACTGGGTGATCGACACTCTGGCGGCCTTCAATATCAAGGGCGAAAAACGCGAAGGGCGTATCGGCGTCTGGGTCAAGCGCCCCGACAAAGGCCCATTCGTTGAAGACAAGATTGCCGCCATCGGCGTACGGGTTTCCCGCTGGGTCAGCTTCCACGGTATATCGCTCAACATCAGCCCTGATCTCGATCATTATTCCGGCATCGTGCCGTGCGGCGTTAGCCAGCACGGAGTCACGAGCTTTGAGGATCTGGGGCAGATCGTTTCGATGGCCGAGGTGGATTCGGTCCTCAAATCACGCTTTGAAACGCACTTCGGGCCGGCAAGGCTTGCCTCTGCGCTGTGATCGCGACAAGGTGACCCGATTCAGTTCTCCCGATTTGGATGCAAGGGGACAAAAATGCGCTTCGACGACCTGCGAAAGCTCGCAACGGGCAGTGTCCTGTTCAATCTGGGCCGGATCATCTCGCCACGCCTTGTGACGATCCTCTATATGCTTGGCCTGGCGGGCATTGCGCTGTGGGCGGTCAATCACTTCTTTTCGAGCTTCCGGTTCGGCTTTGGCAACGGGCTGTGGGGCCTGCTCGAAATCGTCGTCTTCGGGCTTTTGGCTTTCGTAGCGTTGCGCATTGTGTGCGAAGCCGTCATCGTTTTCTTCCGCGCCAACAGCGCAGAGGCCGAAACCTATGAGCCCGAACATTTGGGCGCTTCGCTGATCGATGACGTTCGCGAGGCGATCGAGGACCTGGCCGATCAGGAGCCCGACCCGGTCGAGCCGGTGGCACCCGCTCCGGTTGCCCCCACGCCACCGGCAACGCCGGTTGCCGAGGAGCCAGCAGCGATGCCGGATGCCGACGCCCCCAAGCCCGCGGCCAAACGGCGTCCAAGCCGGGCAAAACCGGCGCCCAAAGCTTGAAATCCGGGCGCTGCGCCCTGACATCAACGCAGCTATGAAGTGCGCAAAGATTGACCTTTGCGCACTTTCCGATATGACACGCGCAAATTCATGCGAGTTTCATATCCCATGGCGCCGGCCCGCTTGGCCCGGCACCTTCGGCAATCTCGCCTTTTCAAGGACCAGCGGACGCCCATGAGCGCGCCAACACCAACACAAAACGCCCCAAAGATCGGCCTCGTCAGCCTCGGCTGCCCCAAGGCCCTCGTCGATTCCGAGCGCATCCTGACGACCCTGCGTGCGCAAGGCTACAGCTTTTCACCCTCCTATGAGGGCGCCGATGTCGTCATCGTCAACACCTGCGGCTTTCTCGACAGCGCCAAGGCTGAAAGCCTCGACGCCATCGGTGAGGCGATTTCGGAAAACGGCCGCGTCATCGTCACTGGCTGTCTCGGCGGCGAGGAAGAGTTGATCCGCAAGACCCATCCGGGCGTCCTGGCCGTCTCGGGCGCCCACCAGTATGAAGCGGTCGTCGACGCGGTCCATCAGGCTGTGCCCCCGGTGCCCAACGCCTTTGTCGATCTCGTCCCCGAACAGGGTCTGCGGCTCACCCCGCGCCACTACGCCTATCTCAAGATTTCCGAAGGCTGCAACAACCGCTGCACCTTCTGCATCATCCCGTCGATACGAGGCGATCTCGTCTCGCGCCCCATCGCCTCCGTGCTTTATGAAGCCGAGCGGCTGGTCAAGGCGGGCGTCAAGGAGATCATGGTCATCTCCCAGGACACCTCGGCCTATGGCGTGGACATCAAATACGCCACGTCCCCCTATCGCGGACGTCAGGTCGAAGCGCGGTTCCAGACGCTGGCCGAGGAAATGGGCAAGCTCGGCGCCTGGGTTCGGATGCACTACGTCTATCCCTACCCGCACGTCGATAACGTCATTCCGCTAATGGCCGACGGGG